>TARA_R110002050_G_scaffold157357_2_pt1 | contig 32807 bp, 30 predicted proteins | sample TARA_R110002050 | Tara Oceans TARA_R110002050 (sample SAMEA4396988) | marine metagenome | biome: Polar Biome; feature: [DCM] deep chlorophyll maximum layer (ENVO:01000326); material: water (ENVO:00002006), including particulate matter (ENVO:01000060) such as... | depth 25 m
AAATGATAATCTAGGTGCAAACTCATCAATTTTTAATCCGGATGCCAACCCTGTTCTAATGTATTCTAAACCATCAGCTAATGTGTAAGCCAACTCAATGTCGGCTGTTGCACCTGCTTCTTGCATGTGGTAACCACTAATTGAAATGGAGTTAAACTTAGGCATGAACTTGGTAGTGTATTCAAAAATATCACCAATAATTTTCATGGATGGTAATGGTGGGTAAATATAGGTATTACGCACCATAAACTCTTTTAAAATATCGTTTTGAATGGTTCCGCTTAAGTGATCTAAAGAGACACCTTGTTTTTTGGCTGCTGCAATATAAAACGCCATAATTGGCAATACCGCACCATTCATAGTCATGGAAACCGACATTTTATCTAATGGAATTTGGTCGAATAAAATCTCCATATCCAAAATAGAATCGATGGCAACACCTGCTTTTCCAACATCGCCCGTAACACGTGGATGATCGGAATCGTAACCACGATGCGTTGCTAAATCGAATGCTACAGAAAGTCCTTTTTGACCCGCAGCTAAATTTCTTCTATAAAACGCATTAGACTCTTCTGCTGTTGAAAACCCAGCATATTGTCTAATAGTCCAAGGTCGCGTTGCATACATCGTACTGTAAGGCCCTCTTGTAAAAGGAGGAAGTCCTGCAGCAAATTGTAAATGTTCTGCGTCTTTAATATCTGCTTTTGAAAAATGCTTTTTTACAGGAATGCCTTCTGGGGTATTCCAAATATCTTGATTGTCTGTAACAGCTGTATGCTGTTTAGGTTCTGTGTCTAATGTTAAATCTGAAAAATCCCGTCTCATACTTGTAAAGATTTAATTTTTTTTTGAATTTTATTCTGAACACTTGAAATTGTTTGTATCACATCCGATTTTAAATGAATATAACCATCTAATCCAGCTTCATTTAATGCGTCAACGATACTCACAGGATTACCTGCTAACAAAAGTACTTTATCCGTATTAAGTGACCTAAATGTTTCTACAAATGCTAAAGCGCTTTCATCATAATCAGGATCTGAACTACAAACCACCACCACATCAGATTCTGATTGAGCACTTGATTTTGCTGATTCTATAGCATTTTCATGACTTTTTTCTTGCCATACTTCAAAACCAGAAACGCCTATAAAATCATACGAAAAAGCAGCTCTTGCTTTACGCATGGTTAAGTTACCAAAACTAGTGAGTTCTACAATTGGTCGTTTATTAGTTTCGTCAACCAACTGCTCGGTTACCTTTCTTATCGCTTCAATTTCTAAAGAGGCTCTTCTTGGTGTTAACACTTTTGAATTAGACACCTCTCCAGTTGAAAGTATTTTTGAAGGTACTGTTTCCATAAGATTAGGGTATTTATTAACCCCAACCATTGGTAGCCTTCTTTGGCTTATTAATTTTATTTTTTCTTGACGAATTTCTGCAATTTGTTGTTGAATAAATTCACTTTCAAAAGCGTTGTAAAATCCGCCTTGTGCTTCAATTGCTTTAAAGAGTTCTAAAGCCTTTTTAGCTATTTTAGTACTTGCTTCTTCTATAAAATAAGAACCATCAACAGGGTTTGCTACTTTACCAAAATAAGATTCTTCTTTTAAGATGGTTGAAATGTTTCCTGCTATTCTACTTGAAAAATCGGATGCGTTATTAAATTCTTTATCGTAGGCATCAATAAAAACACCATCTACATTCCCTAAAATAGCAGACATCGCTTCCGTTGTTGCTCTTAATAAATTAGTATGTGCATCGGTTACCGATTTACTCCAAATAGATGTTTTAGCTGTTAAAGCATGTTTAAATTCTGTAACGCCGTATTGATTTGCTATAGCATTTAATAAACTATTAAACGCCCTAAACTTAGCTATTTCAATAAAATACTCTGAACCTATAGCCAATTGCACATGCAAATTATTAAAAATAGATTCTATATTAATACCTCTGTCTAAACACTGCTCTATTAAATAAACTAAAGCATTTAAAGTGTATGCTACTTCTTGAACTTGATTAGACCCTGCATCTAAAAAAGTGGTTCCTGAAACAGAAATTGTTTTAAATTCTGAATAAGACTCTCCTAATTTTAAAAGTGCTTCTAAGGTTTCAAACTTGTTTGTATCAAGACTTCCTTTAGTGATATAATCTGATATTATTTCTAAATCGAAATACCCTCTAAGGTTTTTAGAATTATCTAAATTCTGCTCTGCAAAGGCAAAGAAATCTTTAGCAAAAATGATAACGTTATTATCTAAAACAAACGAAACCGCAATTTTATTGATATCAACTTCTTTTAAAAGAACAGCAGTAGAAACTGGACCTTTCATATGAAACAAAAGCCCTGTAACCCCTTCTTTAATCGCTTTTAAAGCACGCTTGTTACCGTCTTCAGCAGAGGCAACACAAATGGCTCTATAATTAATTAAGTCTTGTGAATTCTCGCCTGTATTGGTAAGATATTCTAAAGTGTCTTCTGTATTATAAAAAGGTTGAAATTCTAATTTATTTAAGTTTTTCCAAACTAATTTTCTATTGAAATCTGCGCCTTTTAAATCGACATGCACTCTTTCAGTCCATGCCTCTTTAGTAACAGGGCTAAAATTTGAAAAAAGTGTTTTTTTATTAGTTTCCATATAATCTATATTAAGAACTCGTTTAAACTTTTCAATTTGCTAACAAATTGTTTTTTTAGTCTTCTTTTTGTCTTTTTCCCTTCCATAACAAAGTTAGGCAAATCTAAAAAACCTTCAATAAAACTAAAAATTTCTAATTTTCGCTTAAATCAAAAAAAATTAAACGAGTTCTATGTTCAACTTAATATTAAACCATGACATTATTACTTCCAAAACGTTCAAAAATAGCTTGATCTAATTCTGCTCTATGATCTGGATGTGCAATATCTCTAAGTGCTTCTGCACGTTGTTTTAACGTTCTACCAAATAATTCTGCAATACCATATTCAGTCGCTACATATCTAGCATGTGCTCTTGTTGTAACGACACCTGCTCCTGGTTTTAATGCAGGCACTATTTTAGAAACACCTTTTAATGTTGTTGATGTGATGGCTATAATTGGCTTACCGCCTTTTGATAAAGCCGCACCACGCATAAAGTCCATTTGCCCACCAACACCAGAGAACATTCTAGTTCCAATAGAATCGGCACAAACTTGACCTGTAAAATCTATTTCGATAGCAGAGTTAATGGCTGTTACCTTTGGGTTTTGACGTATAATTGAGGTGTCATTCACATAAGCTATGTCGTTCATTTCTATTTCAGGATTATCATCCATAAAATCATACAAACGTCTTGTTCCCATTGCAAATCCAGAAATAATCTTATTAGGATTTACCTTTTTTTGTGAACCATTTACAATACCTTTCTCTACCAAATCTACAATACCTTCAGAAAACATTTCTGTATGAACTCCTAAGTTTTTATGATTATGAAGAAACGTTAATACAGCATTAGGAATACCACCTATACCCATTTGAAGTGTTGCTCCATCTTCAATAATTCCAGCAATATTTTTCCCTATGGCTTTTTCTTGTTCTGATGGCGCCACAAATTTCATTTCATAAATTTCTTCTTCAATTATAACACAAGCATCAAATTTATTTACATGAACCAATGCATCTCCAAAAGTACGAGGCATTCTAGAGTTAATTTGTGCAATAACTGTTTTACCTTTTTCAATGGCTGATATAACAATATCTACAGACACTCCTAAAGAACAAAACCCATGTTTATCTGGTGGCGAAACATTTACTAGAACCACATCTAAATCCATATATCCTTCTCTGAATAAACTTGGAATATCACTTAGAAAAATAGGAATATAATCAGCTGTATCACCTATTCTTTTTCTAATATTTCCACCAATAAAAAAAGCACTGGTATGAAAACTTTCTCTTAATTCTGGATCTGTATATCCACATTCTCCTTCGGTATGTAAATGGCAAATTTCAACCTTTCTAAGTTCGGGTGCACGAGCCACCATCGCTTTAATTAAAGCTTGAGGTGTTGCAGCTCCGCCTTGAATTAGTACTCTATTCCCTGATTTTATAAGCTTGACAGCTTCTGAAGCTGACATTACATTTGGAATTTTCATATTTAAAAATTTTAATTTGTTCGTGTGTTTTTTTAATTAATAATCCATCTATCCTAAGAAACTTAGTATAATACCTGCTGCAATTGCAGAACCGATAACACCAGCTACATTTGGTGCCATTGCATGCATTAGCAAGTAATTTTGCGGATCGGCCTTAAGTCCTTCGGCATGTACTACCCTCGCGCTATCTGGAACAGCAGATACTCCGGCTGCACCAATAAGCGGATTTAATTTATCGTCGCCTTTAAGGAATAAGTTCATAAATTTCGCAAACAATAACCCTCCACAAGTTGCAATTACAAAGGACACAGCACCTAAAGCAAATATCATCATAGAATCTTTGGTGATAAAAATGTCGGCTTGTGTTGATGCACCTACCGTAACACCTAACAGAATGGTAACGATATCAATTAATTTAGTACGAGCTGTATCAGCAAGTCTTTCTGTTCTACCTGATTCTTTTAGTAAATTCCCAAAGAACAACATCCCTAATAAAGGCAATGCACTAGGTGATATAAAGGTTGTTAACAATAATGCTACTACTGGAAAAATCATTTTTTCCTTTTGTGAAACTGCTCTAGGAGGTTTCATTCTAATCAATCGTTCTTTCTTTGAAGTTAATAGCTTCATTAAAGGCGGTTGAATTACTGGCACTAATGCCATATATGAATACGCTGCAATAGCGATTGGCCCTATTAAATTTTTAACCGTTGTACCATCTGCTAATACATTAATACCATTAGCTAATTTTGATGAAAGAAATATAGCTGTCGGACCATCAGCACCACCAATGATACCAATAGCACCTGCCTCTGGAAGATTGAACCCTAAATATAAAGCTCCTAAAAACGTAGCAAATACACCTATTTGAGCAGCTGCTCCTAAAAGCATTAATTTAGGATTTGCAATTAGTGATGAGAAATCGGTCATGGCACCAATTCCTAAAAATATAAGTGGTGGATAAATACCTTTAACAACACCAAAATAAAGGTAATTTAATACCGATCCTGTTTCATAAATACCTGTTTGATTTCCTACAACAAATGGAATATTACCTATAATAACTCCTGTACCAATTGGGATTAACAAAAGAGGTTCATAATCAAATTTAATTCCGAGATATATAAAAATAATACCTACTAGAATCATTATTATATTCCCCGATTCTGCATTTGCAAAACCCGTATACTGGTAAAATTGTTGTATGCCATTTATTGCTTCTGAAATAAAACTTTCTTCAACTGCAATTTCTGAATCTACAAGCGTGGTAGAAACTGTTGCTGTTTCAGAATTAGAGGTTAAACCTAAAACTGGTCTTGCAAAAATAAGTAGCGATAGAACTCCAAATATTAATATTACTTTCTTCATTTTTTTCTTTTTTAGTCACTTCGAAATGTAAAAGCCTTTATAATCTTAAAAGAGTCTCTTTTTTCCAGAATGACGTTGCCTAATTTTATTCTAATTCTATCATGACTTCACCTTGAAGAACTTGTTGTCCTACTACTACATTAACAGCTGTAACAACTCCAGAATTTTCTGAAACAATATTATTCTCCATTTTCATAGCTTCAAGAACTAATAGTAAATCGTTCTCTTTTATAGTATCACCAACTTTTACATTAAGGGATAAAATAACGCCAGGAATTGGTGCCGAAATTTTAGTTTTAGCAGAAGAACTTGGGTTTACTTTAACAGGCTCAACTGGTGCAGCCTTAGAAGGCTTACGAACTAACGTAGGTGTTTTTCGTGTTTTTATTTCTTCTTTCATTTTAACGGAATAACTCGTTCCGTTTACTTCTAATTCTATAGTGTTATCTTCTTGAGAAACAATTTTAACACCGTAACTGTTCTCGTTTATTTTAAATGTAAAATTTTTCATAGTATTGTATTTCTTATAAGATTCTTAAAAATCTGAATTCTAAAATCTATTTGTATATGCTCCATATATTTTAGAACTCCAAGGAGAATATAATTTTCGAGCTTGCTTAATAGTTAGTATGGCATTTTCATGATCGTGTTGTTCATTTAAATACATGTGAATTGCCACCGATATAGCAGCTGCCATTTCTCCTGTAAATTTCTCATTCACTTTTGGCGAAATCTCTTTAACTTTTTTATCGGGTCCTTTTGAAATTATTTTATAGATATAAAGCATCATGGGTAATCCAAATTTGAAAACCAATGTTAAAAGCAGTAAGCCACTAAATACAATTGTTAACCCTGTAACTAGGATAACATATCCTTCACTTAATGGATCGGTGTATAAAAGTAAGTGTATCATTATAATGGGATATTTGAATGTTTCTTAGGAGGATTAACCTCTTTCTTATTAGCTAATAACTCTAGAGCTCTAATAATTCTAAACCTTGTATTTCTTGGCTCGATAACATCATCAATAAAACCATACTTAGCTGCTACATATGGATTAGCAAACTTGGTATTATATTCGTTTTCTTTTTCTTCAATGAAATGTTGTTTTTCTTCGGCATCTTCAATTTTACGAATATTAGAACCTTCCAAAACTTCAACAGCACCTTTAGCTCCCATAACAGCAATTTCTGCCGTTGGCCATGCATAATTTAAGTCACCTCGCAATTGCTTACAACTCATAACATCGTGAGCACCTCCATAAGATTTACGAAGTGTAATAGTTACTTTAGGAACAGTCGCTTCTCCATAAGCAAATAATAATTTAGCACCATGTAGAATAATTCCAGCATATTCTTGACCGGTTCCTGGTAAAAATCCAGGTACGTCTACTAAAGTGACAATAGGAATATTAAACGCATCGCAGAAACGAACAAATCTAGCTGCTTTTCTAGACGATTCGCAATCTAAAACACCTGCGTAGTATTTAGGCTGATTGGCAACAATACCAACAGAACGTCCATTAAAACGAGCGAAACCAACAACAATATTTCTAGCGTAATTTCTATGAACTTCTAAAAACTCACTATTATCTGTTATGGTTGAAATAACATCTAAAATATCATAAGGTTGATTGGCATTTTCTGGAATAATATTATTTAAGACATCATCCAATCTATCAATAGGATCTGATGTTGTTATTGTTGGTGGATCTTCAAGATTATTTGAAGGTAAATAGCTTAATAATTTTCTAATAAGTATTAGGTTTTCTTCATCATCTTCTGCTAAAAAGTGAGATACCCCAGATTTTGTAGAATGCACTGTTGCTCCTCCCAATTGTTCGGTAGTTACAACCTCACCTGTTACAGCTTGTACAACCTTTGGCCCCGTTACAAACATGTAACTTGTTTTATCGGTCATAATGGTGAAATCTGTTAAAGCAGGTGAATAAACAGCCCCTCCAGCACAAGGCCCTAAAATGGATGATATTTGAGGAATAACACCAGATGCCATAATGTTTCTTTGGAAAATTTCAGCATATCCAGCAAGCGATCTAACCCCTTCTTGAATACGTGCTCCTCCACTATCATTAAGTCCGATTACAGGTACACCAATCTTCATTGCCATATCCATAACTTTACAAATTTTTAAAGCATAAGTTTCTGAAAGCGAACCTCCAAACACCGTAAAATCCTGAGCAAAAATATATACAATCCTACCATCAATGGTTCCATGTCCTGTTACAACACCATCTGAAAGGTAAATTTGTTTATCTAAACCAAATGATTTTGTTCTATGCGTAACGAACATATCAAACTCTTCAAAACTGTCATCATCTAAAAGAATATCTATTCTTTCACGAGCCGTTAATTTTCCTTTAGCATGCTGAGAATCTATACGTTTTTCGCCGCCTCCCATCTTTGCTTTAGCTCTTTTTTCAATGAGTTCGTTTATTTTATCTTGATTTGCCATAAGTTTATGTTTTTGCTTATCTACTCTTGTTAATTCAATATTATTCTTGTTTAGAACAAAGTTCTGTAAGAACACCCAGTGTTGATTTTGGATGCAAAAAACCAATATTTAATCCTTCTGCACCTTTTCTAGCTTCTTTATCAATTAGTGTTATACCTCGCTCTTCTGCCAACTTTAAGGCTGTATTGGTGTTATCTACCGCAAAAGCTATATGATGAATCCCTTGTCCTTTTTTAGCAATAAATTTGCCAATAGGACCATCTGGTGATGTACTTTCTAATAATTCAATTTTTGTATTACCCACTAAGAAAAAGGCTGTTTTTACTTTTTGATCTGCAACCTCTTCTATTGAATAACATGTCATTCCTAAAACGTCTTCATAATACTTAATAGATGCTTCTAAATTCTCAACTGCAATTCCTAAATGTTCTATATGTGAAATATTCATAACTAATATGTTTTTATATTCTATTTAGTCTTTTTAATAATATGCCAAAATTAGAATAGGAGTGCTTTTTAATTCATGACAGATGTCATGAAATTCAAATATTTTTCATCTAAATGCGAACTATAACGTAATAGTGATATTAAATTTTTCTACTAGTATGATGAGCAAATAAGATTATATTTGGGATATGTATTTAAATCCTACATTTTTTAAATTAAATAGGATGCCCTTGCTTATGGTTTTGGTAAGTTTTCTATTTTATTTATCATTTGCATATGATTTATTACGAACAGATTATGTAAAACTAATAATGCTATATGGCGCATTATTTTTTTTATTTTACAAGTTGATTCACCTCTTTAAAAACAACATCTCTTTTTTAACTTATTTAGCATTTGGATTTAGAGCTGTTTTTATTTTAGCAATCCCCAATTTATCACAAGATTTTTATCGTTTTATTTGGGATGGGCGCATGATTTTAGAAGGTTTCAACCCTTATCTTTTCACGGTAGAATCGTTTATATCTAAGGGTGTTTCCCCCGTAACACAAGCACAAGAACTCTATACAGGTATGGGTGTTTTAAATGCGAGTCATTTCACAAACTATCCGCCTATAAACCAATTATGCTTTGTTATTGCAGGTTTATTTTCTGGCAACAGCATTCTAGGTTCTGTAATTATTATGAGATTACTCATTATTTTTGCCGATTTTGGCACCCTCTTCTTTGGCAAAAAACTTTTAGAAAAACTAAACCTACCTGCTCATAATATTTTTTGGTATGTTTTGAATCCGTTTATAATTATTGAGCTCACAGGGAATCTTCATTTTGAAGGGATTATGATTTTCTTCTTGATTTGGAGTTTATATTTACTATGTATAGGCAAATGGCCATGGGCTGCTGTAGTTTTAGCACTATCAATTTCAACAAAACTGATTCCTTTAATCTTTTTGCCTCTATTTTTTCAGGTATTTACTAAACGTAATGGCATTGCGAATGAAACAAAACAATCTGTTTCAAAAAATAAGTTTGCTTCATCGTTGTTTCCTCACAATCATAAAAAATGGATTCCTGCCTTCGCAGGAATGACAAGGCTAATGGGGTTTTATAGTATTATTGGCATTACAACCCTACTACTATTTCTGCCTTTCTATTCTACAGATTTTATAAGTAACTACACCCAAACTGTTGCGTTATGGTTTCAAAAATTTGAATTTAATGCTAGTTTATATTATATAGCTAGACAAATAGGATATGTATTTAGAGGCTATAACGAAATTGCTATTATTGGTAAGGTAATGGCACTTTTGGTTGTTCTATTCACACTCATTATTAGCTTTTTCAGAAAAAACAAAACAACCATAGAACTTATAACTGCTATGTTATTGGTTTTAAGCTTTTATTACTTTACAACTACAACATTACATCCATGGTATGTTGCCACACTTTTAATTCTTTCAGTATTTACAAAATATAAGTTTCCATTGGTTTGGAGCTTTGTAATTATACTAAGCTATTTGGCTTATATAAATATTAATAAGCAAGATAAATCTGAAAATTTATGGGTTATTGGGTTAGAATACACCATAGTATACAGTGTCTTTATTTGGGACATATTTTATAAAAAAAGCTCCCAAAAAGGGAGCCTCATTTAAAACACAATTAAATAAAAATTACTGTTTTTCTAATTTAATAATAGTATTTATTTCATCTTCAGACTCATTACCATCTTCATCAATTGACTTTTCAATAGCTATGGTATAAGTAATCTTAAACTTTGTTTTAATTAAAGCTTCATCGTCTAAATTAAAACTTTCTAAAACAGATGCTTTTACCTCTTGAAATGTGAATGTTTTTTCTTCTCCTTCTCCATCAATAAAAATAAAATTATATCCGTAATCTTCATGCCCGTCATAAGTTGCCTTTAAAAATAAATTTTCTTGAAGGTTAATATCTCTTAAAAATGTGGATGTTTTAAAGCTTGATAGCGAAAAAAATAACATAGCCACCACACTTACAATAATTAAAAATTTTGTTTTCATTTTGATAAAATTTAAAATTTAATTTGAAAAATGTATCGGATATCTGCCTACCACAAGTCCGAATTACTTATAGCAACTTTACTCGTAAAATTACTAGTAGATGGGTTTGTTTTATATACGCGCTTTAATCTTTATTAACAACCAAAATGGAGTGGATTAAATTACTAATTAAACATATCTTTTGAATTCTTAAAACTTTTAAATTCTAACATATAACCGTTAGAATCTTGCACAAAAAACGATACATGCTCGCCTATTTTATCTTTTAAAAATGTAGCTTGAGTTACTACTTGTAAATCTTGATTGTTCAATTTTGTGTAAACTTTCCCCCAAGTATCAATATCTACAACAACCCCAAAATGAAATGATGGTAAAATTTTACCCTCAAACACATAATTAGGACTATTAAAATTAAATTTTGCAGATTTAATAAATGTTATTTGATGACCAAATAAATTTACATCAACCCAATTTTGCGTCATTCTTCCTAAGGAAGCACCAATATTAGTGTAAAAAACTTTAGTTTCCTTTACACTTAAGCATGGTAATGACATATGAAATGACGTTTCCATAAAATACGTTTTAAATTGGTTTTAAACTTTCAACTCTATAAATAACATCCTCTCCATCTTCATCTTCTACAAATGTTATTCTAAATTCTTGGTCAACTAAGCTTTTATCATGTTTTAAATCATACTGCTTTAAAACGCGCGGATGTAACTCTTCAAAAGCTAATTCTTCACCATTTTCAAACCAAAAATTGTAATAACCGTTTTTGTATTCCTTAAAAACAGCTGTTCTCATAATACTAAATTTTGTTAATCGTTATCATCTGTATCTTCATCAACCACATCTGGGTCTTGAACAGCTTCAGGGTCATTATCTTCAAAATCTTCATAATCGTCTTCATCATAATTCTCCATAGTTCTTTCTAGTTTTGAACTCACTTTAACTAAATACTTCGTATCGCTAGTTATTACCTCTACGGCTTCTATGATTTCATTATGTTGATTTCTGAACGATATGATTTGATCATCATCATAGCCATCAGGGTATTTTTCAACTAAAAGCGCCAAAATTTCTGGAGTCAATTTTTTGAAATCTACGATAACTCGCTTTAAATTATCATTTCTATTTTTCATTTTTATGGGGTAAAAGGTTGGTTACAAGTTTAAATATACTTATTTATGATTATTTTACACGAATAACATCATAAAAATCTTTTCTTCTATCCTTTAAATTTTTTACAGCTCCAAACGAATGAAGCTCTCTTAGCAAACTTAAATCAACATCGGCAACTAATATCATTTCTGTATTTGTAGTAGCTTCTGCTTTAATACCATTACTAGGAAATGAAAAATCGCATGGTGTAAATACGGCAGATTGCGCATATTGGATGTCCATATTATTTACATTAGGTAAATTACCAACGCTTCCAGATATGGCAACATAACACTCGTTTTCTATAGCTCGTGCCTGGGCGCATAAACGTACACGCGAATAGCCATTTTGTGTATCGGTTAAAAATGGGATAAATAATATATCCATACCTTCATCGGCTAACAAGCGGGCTAATTCTGGAAATTCTGAATCATAACAAATAAGTATTCCTATTTTACCACAATCTGTTTCAAAAGTTTGAAGTTTATTACCACGTTGCATCCCCCATACTTTTGCTTCGTCTGGTGTAACATGTATTTTTTCATACCGTTCAATACTACCATCTCTTCTACATAAATAACCTACATTAAATAATTTATCATCAACGACTTCTGGCATACTGCCTGAAATAATATTAATATTATATGATATAGATAATTGCTTCAGTTTGTTTACTATTATTTCTGTAAATTTTGCCAATTCTCTAATAGCGTCTGGCTCATGTAAATGATTAAATTCTGCCATTAAAGGCGCATTAAAAAACTCTGGAAATACGGCAAAATCTGATCTATAAGCAGACACACTATCTATAAAGTATTCTACCTGCTGCATTAAATCGTCTAACCCTTTATAAGGTCGCATTTGCCATTGTATTAAACCAAGTCTCACCACTGTTTTTACTGTACTCGCCTTTTTATTGGGTTTTGTATAGTAAATATTATCCCACTCCATTAAAACAGCATACTCATTAGATGCTGTATCGCCTTCTAAATAATTCTTTAAAACACGTACAGGATGAAAATCGTTAGAAATTTGAAAATTCAATACTGGGTCATGAATTTCTTTACGTTTTACCTTTTCTATATATTCTTTTGGTGTTAATTCTTTATGTTTATGATAATTAGGCATTCTACCTCCAAAAACAATACCCTTTAGGTTTAGATTTTCACATACTTCTTTTCTATAATCATAAAGACGCCTTCCTAATCGTAAACCTCTGTATTGTGGTTTTATAAATACATCTATACCATATAATACATCGCCATCTGCATGATGATTTTTAAAAGATTTTCCTCCAATAATATCTTCATAAGTATGTTCATCATCAATACTATCATAATCTACAATAAGCGACAATGCGCAACCTGCAATATCACCATCTATTTTTATAATAACCTGCCCTTCTGGAAACATTGAGGTTAAATCCTCAATATGATGCTTTTTCCAATATGAATTAAGTACACCAGCATAAGATTCTAATGTTGCTGCTTTTAATTCCTCAAAATCATCAACAGTAAGGTACTTAAGTTCTATATTTTCAATTTTTTTTGTATCCATGGTTATTGACCTAATAGATAGGCGAAAATTAATGGCGCAACAATAGTTGCGTCACTTTCTATGATGAATTTAGGTGTATTAATATCTAATTTACCCCAAGTTATTTTCTCATTAGGTACGGCTCCAGAATACGAACCATAACTTGTTGTAGAATCACTAATTTGACAAAAATAACTCCAGAAAGGGGTGTCAGTACGTTCCATATCTTGATATAGCATAGGCACAACACATATAGGGAAATCACCTGCAATACCGCCTCCAATTTGGAAGAAACCTATACCTTTTTTAGAATTATCGGTATACCAATCGGCTAAAAAAGTCATGTATTCTATACCAGATTTTACAGTACTCGCTTGTAACTCACCTTTTAAAACGTAACTAGCAAAAATATTACCCATAGTACTATCTTCCCACCCTGGACAAACAATTGGCAAGTTTTTTTCTGCAGCAGCGTACATCCACGAATCTTTTAAATCAATTTCGTAATACTGTTCTAACACGCCAGATAATAACATTTTATACATATACTCATGTGGTAAATAGCGTTCACCGTTGGCCTCTGCTTCTTTCCAAATTTCAACAATATGCCCTTGTAAGCGTCTAAAAGCTTCGTGTTCTGGAATACACGTATCTGTTACTCGGTTTAATCCTTTTTCTAACAAATCCCATTCTTCTTGAGGTGTCAAATCGCGATAATTCGGTACACGTTTGTAATGTGAGTGTGCTACCAAATTCATAATATCTTCTTCAAGGTTTGCTCCTGTACAAGAAATAATTTGCACTTTATCTTGACGAATCATTTCTGCAAAACTTTTACCTAACTCTGCAGTACTCATAGCTCCTGCAAGCGATACTAACATTTTTGCTCCAGAATTTAATTGTGCTTCGTACCCTTTTGCAGCATCAACTAAAGCAGCTGCATTAAAATGTAAATAATGTTTTTCTATAAATTGTGAAATTGGCCCTTTAGTACTCATCGTCCTCGTTGAATTTAGAAGTGTTACTTTTTTGTTTTGAATTATCGTACGTATTATCGTAATCGTTATCTATGGCTTCATCCATAAATTTATAACTTAACATTTTATAATACAATTTTGCCGCTAAAAAGTCTGATGACTTTTCCTTTTTATTTGGACATAGCTCAACAATATCAAATCCTACTACATTTTTTTCAGCAAACACTTCTTTTAAAAAATCTAATGTTTCGTACCATAATAAACCTCCTGGTTCTGGAGTTCCTGTACTTGGCATTATTGAAGGATCGAAAGCATCTAAATCGAATGTAATGAATACATTATCTGTCATTTGATCGATTGCCGAATCCATCCACGTATCATCTACTGCCATTTCGTGAGCGAAATATGTTTTCTCTTCGTCCATTACAGTTTTTTCCATAATATCCATAGAACGAATCCCTACTTGAATTAGATTGGTAGTTTGACTCGCCTCATAAACAGCGCAAGCGTGATTGCAAGTAGAACCATCGTATTCTTTTCTTAAATCGGCATGCGCATCAATATGCAACACCGTTAGGCTTGGATACATCTCATTAAACGCACGAATGGTTCCAATAGAAATAGAATGTTCGCCACCAAAAATAGTTACAAACTTATTTTTTTTAATATACTTTTTAGTAACTTGATGTACCGCATCTACCATGGCTTCTGGTGATGCTTTTTCTGTAACAGCATCGGCTAAAAAGACACCTTGTTGGTATACTTCAGTTCCGGTTTCAATATCATAAAGCTCCATATTTTCAGAAGCATCTAAAAAAGCATCTGGCCCTTTATCAGACCCTTTTTGCCATGTACTTGTGCCATCATAAGGTACGGGAATTAAAACAATTTTTGCGCGTTCTAATTTCGCGAATTCTTCTGGAATACCAGCGTATGTATTTGTTTTCATTTTTGTTAATTATAAGTTTGGTTTGTTTTTAAAACGTCTTGTTCAACTTCATCTTCTTGACGCTTATCGTAACCTAAAATTTTAAGTAAGTCTTCACTTTTTTGTTGTTCACTAAATAATTTTGTTGTAATCTTTCCATCTACATCTCTGTCAATTAAGACATGCTTTGGAGACGGAATTAAACAGTGTTGTAAGCCCCCAAAACCACCAATAGTTTCTTGGTAAGCGCCTGTATTAAAAAAACCAATATATAAGGGTTTATCCTTGTTATATTTTGGCATATAAATAGCATTCATATGCTGTTCACTATTATAATAATCATCACTATCACAAGTTAAGCCTCCCAATAGAACACGTTCGTAGCTATCTTGCCATCTATTTACAGCCAATAAAATAAAACGTTTATTTATGGCCCAAGTATCAGGCAATGTAGTAATGAAAGAGGAGTTAATCATATTCCATTTTTCACGATCATTTTGCTGTTTTTGATACAATACTTCATAAATAGCACCACCACTTTCTCCAACCGTAAAACTTCCAAATTCTGTAAAAATATTTGGCACATCTACCTCTTCTTCCTCACAAGCTATTTTAATTTGATTAACAATTTCATCAATCATATACTCGTAATCAAAATCAAAAGCCAATGAATTTTTTATAGGGAAACCTCCTCCAATATTCAAACTATCTAACGACGGACAAATCTTTTTCAAACTGGTGTAAACCTTCAAACATTTTTGAAGCTCGTTCCAATAATACGCATTATCTCTAATACCTGTATTTATAAAAAAGTGAAGCATTTTAAGAGATACCTTCTTATTATTTTGAATTTGATTTTTGTAAAAAGGTACAATATTTTTATAGCCAATTCCTAAACGTGAGGTGTAAAACTCAAACTTAGGCTCTTCTTCTGAAGCTATTCTAATACCCACATTAAATTTGCCATCAATTTCTTCAGATAGCAAATCAATTTCCTCGTAATTATCAATAATAGGAATGGCATTTTTATGTCCATTATTAATTAATCTGGCAATATTGGTAATGTATTGAGCGCGTTTAAAACCGTTACTAATAACAAATGTATCATCTGTAATTTTGCCCTCTGCTTTTAAACTTTCAACAATATCAATATCAAAAGCCGAAGACGTTTCAATATGAATATTGTTTTTTAAAGCCGTATCTAGTACATGTTTAAAATGCGAGCTTTTTGTACAATAACAGTAGTTATAATTGCCCTTATAATCATGCTTCTCTATAGCATCAGCAAACCACTTTTTCGCTTTATTAATGTTGTTAGATATTTGCGGTAAGTAAGTAAACTTTAACGGCGCACCATATTCTTTTGTTAATTGCATTAAATCTATATCATGAAAATGCAATTGTCCTTTATCAACTTTAAATTCCTCTTGTGGGAAATCAAAAGTCTGATTTATTAAATCAATATATTTTGTATTCAATGTATTATTTTAAAAAAGTTAAAGATGTAATTTGTAGATTAACTACACGTTAAGTTAATAAAAAATAAACAATATCAAACTTGAATTTCTTTTTGGGTAGTAGGCACAAAGCCGTATTTATGCTGGATAGCATATATGGGTGATACGGAAGTTAGCTTTAAAATTCGGTCGCTTAATCTGTAAGCTGCTTTTGAATATGACTTCCTAATTTTCAAAAGCCCGAACACAGAAACAGAGTTCAAATTGTTCAGCTAAATACAGTGCAAATGAAAAACAAAAATTTGAATTACAATCTTTTTTTTGCTTTTTTTTTGAAAAATTTTTAAAAGTATCATTTTAACGTTTTTTTAGGCGCTACACTAAGCTCGAGCTTTATTTATTGGCTTCTATTTTAAATTATAAAACTCATGAATATAAACATTCACTACTAGCTCTCTTAGAGGTGCTCAAACAATTAGCCTGTGGTGAGTACAGTTGAACTGTTGAATACCTAACGTAAAAAAGAGGTGTGATTAAATTATCACACCTCTTTTCAATAACTAAAATTATTTTACCTTTTACAGCATCTTCAACGTATTCAATTCCTGCTCGGTTAAATGTTTCCAACTACCACGCGGAATATCTTTTTTTGTAAGATGTCCAATAGCAACACAATCTAAATTTACCACTTCATAATTTAAAGAATCAAAAATGGTTCTAATAATAGTGTTCCCTGTATTCTTTATTTTTAAGCCTATTTCTTTTTTAGAAGTGTTGTCTATATAGCTAATTTCCTCAACAGAAATAAGCTTTCCTTCTACTTTAAAACCTTCTTGAATTTTCTTTAAATCTTCTAGTCTTAAATTCTTATTTAATTCTAAATGAAATAAACGTGCAACGCCCTTTTTAGAGTTTGTAAACTTATCTGCAATAATATCATCATTGGTAAAAAACAATAAACCCTTAGAATTTCTTCCTAAACGTCCAATTGGTTTTATACGAGACGATGTAGCGTTTGCCACCAAATCCATAACGGTTCTTCCTTTACCTTCACTTGTTGTAGTTGCAAAACCTTTAGGCTTATTTAGCAACACATACGCTTTTTGCTCTGGGTTAATACGTGCACCATCATAACGCACCTCATCTTCTAATTTTACTTTGTAACCCATTTCGTTAATTACCTTACCATTAACAGTTACCAAACCTATAGCGATATGTTCATCGGCCTCACGACGTGAACACATACCAGAATTAGCGATATATTTATTAAGCCTAATTTCGTTTGGATTACTTGGCTTTTTAGGTTTAGGTGTTGGTGTTGCACCTCCTTTTTTTATAGGTGCATTACCTCTTGCATAACTCTTTCCTTTACTAGTATCACCACCTCTCCCTGACGGTTTTCCTTTTCCTTTACTTCCCTGATGCCTGTTCATTGATTACAAAATTTTTGCAAAGATACAGAAAGCTTCATTGCTTTCAATCTTCAAAATAACAAATCTAAAAGTACGATTTTTAAATACGATTTAAAATAACACTAACATCTATTAACAAAAGACTAAAAACACCTGTTAGGATTATAAACTTAAGAATATTATGAAGTATTAAATAATGCGTTTTTGTATTCGATTTCCATAATAAGACTAAAAACACAAATAATAAAAACACACTTAAATAGAAAAAATAATACATATGCCCTATCTCATATTTATACAACAAAAAATAAGTAGGAATTAATGTAAGTCCTGCCAAAACACTAAGCATTGTTTTTGAGACTCTTTCGCCATAAACAATTGGAATGGTTTGATAACCTTGAAGTAAATCGCCTTTAATATTTTCTAAATCTTTAGTTAATTCACGCATGGAAATAATCAAAAACAAAAACATGGCATGTACAAAAATAACGTGCTCAAAATTTTTGTAATACATAAAAATGGCAAAAAACGGCGTAATGGTTAAAATAGCTGATGTTAGATTACCTATAAAAGGTAATTTTTTTAATTTATGCGAATAAAACCAAATACAAAAAATATAAAGAGCAAAGAAAACAACGGCCTTAAAAGACACATAACTTGCCATAACCACCGCCATGAAATTTAACACAAAATAAAATGACAATTTTGTATTCTGACTTACCAATCTGTCTAGCCTAGATTTAATAGGTTTATTAATTAAATCTTTTTCTGAATCGTAAAAATTATTGATAATATAACCTGCTGCAATAGTTACTGAAGATGCCAAAACAAGCATTAATAAATTAACATCAAAAACAACTGCTCTTAAAGGCATATCATGCGCCAACACATAAACAGCTGTGATATACTGAGCAAGAACTACAATTAAAATATTATAGCCTCTAACTACAGAAAACATACTAAAAAATTTAAGTAGAATATGTTTCTGTTTTCTGTTTAACATAAAAAAGAATTTGGTAGACGCTTGGACTTTGATAAGTATAGCCGTTTAAAAACTAGAAATTGTAAACAACTTCTAATTTATAATCTTTAAGCGTATGTTTTACTTTATCTATATCTTTGGTAAAACCAAGAATATAGCCACCTCCACCTGAACCACAAAGTTTTAAATAGTACTCATTCGTTTCAATACCTTTTTTCCAAAGTTCATGAAACTGCTGCGGAATCATAGGCTTAAAATGATTTAAAACAACTTTAGAAAGTTGTTTTGTGTTTTTAAACAAAGACTTGATATCTCCCTTTAAAAAATCATCTACACAAGCATCAGTATGTTTTATAAATTGATTTTTAAGCATATTACGGAAGCCTTCTTGTTTCATGTTTTCCATAAACAAACTTACCATAGGTGCTGTTTCACCAATAATACCACTATCAATTAAAAAAACAGCGCCTTTTCCATCACTCTGTGCTGGAATTCCAGTAGCTTCAATATTGTCTTTTGAATTTATAAGGATCGGAATACTTAAATAACTATTCAATGGATCTAAACCCGATGATTTCCCATGAAAAAAAGATTCCATAGCCGAAAAAATCGTTTTTAACTTTAATAATTTTTCTCTTGTTAAATTTTCTAGAACTGTTATTTTATCAAAGGCATATTTATCGTAAATAGCTGCCACTAAAGCACCACTACTACCAACGCCATATCCTTGAGGAATTGAAGAATCGAAATACATTCCAGCATTAACATCCTCTAACAACCTATCTATATTAAAACGCACTAGCTTATCATCTATATTTTGAATATATACCGTAAATCGTTTTAAACTTTCGTTAGATTTGATAGTATTTTCAGATGGATTTTTATCCGTTTTTAAAGCCCCATTATAGAAGTTATATGGAATGGACAACCCTTTAGAATCTTTTATGATTCCATATTCTCCGAAGAGTAATATTTTTGAGTAAAATAAAGGTCCTTTCATGTGCTTATAATTATTGTTTTCATCGGTCACATGTAACATTCATTTAATTATTTTCTTGGGTATCGAAAATTTAGTTATGAATGTTTCATAAAACAATTTTTTGATTTGGTTTTGCAAAATTACAACAGTTTTGCTCCAAAACCAATTCTATCACTAATATAGTGACCTTTTTGACAATACGCAACTAACTCGCTCTTAATGAATTCCAAAACATCTTCACATTCATTTTCTGGGTATAAAACATGTACATTGGCTCCAGCATCAAGCGTAAAACACACTTTAGAACCTGTTTTTTGTCTGAATACCCATATTTTATTGATGATTTCAAGCGTGTTCGGTTTCATTAAAATAAAATACGGCATACTAGTCATCATCATAGCATGAAGTGTTAGGGCTTCACTTTCTACTAATTTTATAAACTTGTCTAAGTCGCCACTTTTTAAGATTGAAATGATATCAGTAAGATTTTTATCTGCCTGTTTAAAACGCTCTTGTGCAAATGGATGTCCATGCATTAAATTATGACCAACGGTACTACTTACTTGTTTTTCTCCTTTATCAACTAATAAAATAGTGTCTTGATAGTTTTTGAAATTCTCATGAACTTCAAACGGGTATTTCACTCCAAACAAATCGGAACTCCCATCAATAGCATCATGTTTTCCCCAAACTCCTAAATCGCCTTCTAAACTTCGGCAGGCACTTCCAGAACCTAATCGTGCTAAAAATGATGCTTTTTGAATGAAGAAATCTTTTTCAAAAGACCTTTCGACTGCGCTCAAGGTGACATCCCTTTCAACTAATTCTTTTTCAACACTCATTAAACACAATGCTAAAGCACTCATGCCTGATGCAGAAGAAGCTATTCCTGAACTGTGCGGAAAGGTATTTGTTGTTTCAATTTTAAAATGATATTGTTTTAAAAAAGGTAAATAAGCTTCAATGCGTTTAAAAAACGTTTCAATTTTTGGTTTAAAATCATCTTTCTTTTCATCATCTAAAAACACTTCAAATGAGAAATCATCAGCACTTTCTTTTTTTGAGAAACTTAATCTAGTTGTTGTCTTACAATCGTTAAGCGTAAAACTTATGGATGGATTTTCAGGAATTTGATTCTCCTTCTTTCCCCAATACTTAACCAAGGCAATATTACTTGGAGACGACCATGTAAAACTGCCGTTTTCAATAGAACTTGTATATGGTTTGGGAATAAATTGTTGTGCTGTCATTTCTTAAATTAAAAAAGACAAAGATAACAACTTCAAAAGAGATAATAATCTATCTAAATTTTCCTTTTATTAATATTCATAACAATAACATAACTATCTGATAAATAATTAATAACTATTTAAAAATCTACCATAACCCATTCTTTAATAATATTGAATTTGATTTACAGATTGTATAAAAATGAAAGCATTAACATATTCAATATACAAAAATGCAGCTTTTGGATAGAAGACTTGTGAACAAGATTACAATAGAATATAAATTAAGAGCAAATCACGAATCATTTTAACTTAAAATTCAATTAATATGATAAAGGAATCTGGTATATCGGTTATAATAAGCACGTATAACTCTGAAAAGTGGTTAGAGAAAGTATTATGGAGTTATCAAGCTCAAGATTTTAAAAATTTTGAATTAGTGATAGCAGACGATGGCTCAGATAAAGCTACCGAAGACCTTATAAACTACATAAAGTTATTTGTTGACTATGAAATAATTCACATATGGCAAAAAGATGAAGGTTTTCAAAAATCACGTATTCTGAATAAAGCTATTATGGCTTGTAATTTTGATTATATATTAATGAGTGATGGAGACTGTATAGTAAGAAAAGATTTTTTAAGTGCTCATGCAAAAAAAAGAAAAAAAGGATTTTTCTTATCTGGTGGCTATTATAAATTACCGCTAACTATTTCTAAAGCGATATCCAATGAAGATATTTTACAACAATCTTGCTTTAACATTAAATGGTTACGATCTAAAGGGCTCAAGTCTTCTTTTAAAAACAACAAAATAACTGCAAAAACTTTTAAAAGCGAGTTTTTAAATAATGTTACGCCAACAAAGGCCAGTTGGAATGGGCATAATTCTTCTGGATGGAAAAAAGATATTCTTGCAGTAAACGGGTTTGATGAACGTATGCAATATGGCGGACAAGACAGAGAATTAGGAGAGCGTTTAGCTAATCTAGGTATAAAATCAAAACAAATTAGGTATTCTGCAATCTGTTTACACCTAGATCATCCAAGAGGCTATTGCAATCAAAAATCTATTGATAAAAACAAAAGCATAAGAAAAGAAACTAGAAAAACAAAAAAAACATATACCGTTTTTGGTATTAAAAAACACGACAATAACTCTATTTTTAAAAAAGAAAAAAAAGAGCATGCCTAATAGAAAAGACTTCAAAAAGAAGTGCTTTCTATTAATTTGATAACCGTTTTATAATTTCTTGAGGTTCCAAACACTTTTAATTTTTGTTCAAATGATTTCATGTTAAATTTTGTTCGCCCATAACCTGTTGAACAATAAAAATAAAGGCATTTGTTTTTAATTATGATTTCTTCATTTTCATAAGATAACGTCTCTACATCTTTTATCAATTCAGAATCTGGAACCTTATTTAGTAAAATGAAATAACTTTTTTCTTTCTTTTCTTTAAAAAAAGGACAAGCATTAAAAATTGTTTTTAAATCCTTATTTGTAGTTACAATAGTAGGGACTTCAAAACCAAAATGGTCAATAATCGCCTTTTGAACATTATTTTCTAAAGCTTCTTTATTTTCTTCGGAAGATTGAAAAATCACATTTCCACTTTGAATATAGGTTTGTACGTTTTGAAATCCGGATCTAGTCAATAGCTCTCGTAATTCTGCCATTGGGACTTTTTTATGTCCACCAACATTTATACCTCTTAGTAATGCGATGTATGTTTGCATTTAGAAATCTTGAGATTGATTTAAAACATGTAATACCATAACATCATTTTTATTTACTATGTAATGAATAGAATAATTATAGATTTCTAAAAGATGAATTCTAATCCCTTTATATCTAATTTGTCTAGATAACGGCATTTTTTCTAAAAACAGAAACTGTGTGTTTAAATCTTTTAAAAACTCTTGTTCTATCCCTTTAGATTTAAAGAAACATTCTGCTAATTCAATTTCACGAAAAGCCTCTGAACTTATAAGAATTTTATAAATCATATTTTTTTCTAAAATCTTCAACAGGAACAAAATCAACTTTTCCTCGATCAACTCTATCTAAAACATCATCCATCATGATTTTATAAGCTTCTGAAGGCTCACTGTACCTCAAAGCTGCATCTTCTAAAGTGTATTCTATATAATTTTTTAACGAGCGCTTTTGAAGTTTGGCTTGTTTTTCAAGAATTTCAATTGCCTTATCGTCTAACTCTATAAGTTTTTTAGTTTTGCTCATGATATACAGGTTATATATATCAAATATATACTATATATATTAAAATTCAAATTATAAAAGATTATTTCGAAATATTCTGAGCTACAATATAAGCACCTGTCCAAGCATTTTGAAAATTAAATCCGCCAGTAACCGCATCAATATTCAATACTTCTCCTGCAAAATATAAATCTTTATGCAATTTACTTTCAAAGGTTTTAAAATTAACTTCTTTTAAATTTACTCCACCAGCAGTTACAAATTCTTCTTTAAACGTACTTTTCCCATCTACATTAAAAACGGCTTTTGTTAGCTGACCTGCTAACGCTTCTAATTGCCCTTTATTTAAATCTGCCCAACGTGTATCTATAGTCATATTTGATGCTAGTACTAATTTATGCCAAAGGCGTTTTGGTAAATCAAATTGTGTGGATTTAAAGACTGTTTTTTTAGCCAAATCCTGTTTTAATGTTTTTAAAACATCTAAACAATCATCAAAGGCTTGTCTGATAAAATTAACTTCAATTTCAAATTTATAGTCTCGTTTTGCAAACTCAATCGCACCAAAAGCAGAGAGTTTTAAAATGGATGGCGCACTCATACCCCAATGGGTAATAAGCAACGGACCTTCACTCCATAAATCAGTTCCTAAAACGTTTACCTCAACATTTAAAGCCACCAGTCCAGGAATATCTTGGATTCGCTCATCTTTTATATTAAAGGTAAAAAGCGACGGCACAGGTTGCGAAACCGTATGTCCTAAATCTTCTAGAAGTTTCCATATTTTAGGATTACTTCCAGTTGCAATGAGTATTTTTTTTGAAGAAAAAAGGCCTTGAGTTGTTTCAATTTGAAATGAGTCTGCTTCTTTTTTAATGGACTTTACCGAATGATTCATTAAAACCTCAACCTGATGCTTTTCAGCTTCACTTAAAAAACAATCAATAATAGTTTGCGACGAATTAGATACCGGAAACATACGTCCATCATCTTCAATTTTAAGAGCAACACCACGTTTCTCGAACCATTCAATGGTATCACCCGTCATAAATTTATGAAAAGGCCCTAACATTTCTTTTTCGCCACGTGGGTAGTTTCGTACTAATTCTTGTGGAATAAATTCAGCATGTGTGACATTACAACGGCCGCCACCAGACACTTTAACTTTGGTAAGCACTTCCTTTCCGCGTTCTAAAATAGCGACTTTTAAATCTGGGTTTTGTTCAGCAATATTAATAGCTGCAAAAAAACCTGCTGCACCACCACCTACTACTACAATATCTTTCTCTATCATATTCTATCTGGGAAATCTGAAATTATAGCATCAACTCCATAACGTTTCATACGTTCTATAGTTTCTCTATCATTTACCGTCCATGTATTTACTTTATATCCTTTTTCTTGTGCAGATATTATATTTTCTTTAGTTAATAACGCATAATTAGGATGTATAATTTTAGCTTGTATTGTTTCTGCAAATTCAATAGCTTCAGCAACACTTGCTTTTGTTAAAACAGCTAGTGGAATATTTTTATTTATTTTAAAAACATCTTCTAATTCATGATGTTGAAAACTTGAAACAATAAAATCATTATACTTCCAACCTTTCATTTCAATACAATATTCAATAATTTTAGATGTTTTTTCGGCAGTACCTTTTCCTTTTAATTCTATATTTAACAAGCATTTTTTATCAATAACATTTATAACTTCAATAAGTGTTGGAATATGATATTGATTTTCAACTTTTAACTTTTTCAATTCTGAAAGCGTACATTTTGAAATTTCACCTTGACCATTAGTAACTCTATCTAAAGTAAAATCATGAAAAACCACAAGCTCTCCAGAAGCACATAGATGCACATCAATTTCAATACCATCAACTCCAAACGCTAAAGCCTTTTTAATAGATGGTATTGTATTTTCTGAAATATAGCCTTGCGCTCCTCGATGTCCCATAACTAAACAAGCTTTATTCATAAATAAATTTTAATACCGAAAATATCTCTGTAAATTTAGCATTATAAATTATGACAGCCTAAATGAATAAATTTCTTTTATTAGTTATACTCCTAAACGCTTCTTGCTATAATAAGATCCCTAAAGTCATAGCCGATTTACCGAAAGATCTAGCAGAAGTTTCGGGAACGGAGACCATTTCTGATTCCGACTTCATTTGGATGTTAAACGATAGCGGCAACAAACCCAGACTTTACGGCGTCAATATAAAAGGAACTATAAAAAAAGAGCTAAAAGTAAAAGCTAAAAATAACGACTGGGAAGATTTAACATCAGACAAAGCAGGCAATCTTTATATTGGTGATTTTGGAAATAATTTGAATGAACGTAAAAACTTAGCCATATTTAAGGTAAAACATTCTGATTTAAAAGAAGATAAAGCCATCGACGTTGAGCGCATTTCTTTTTATTACCCGAATCAAAATAAATTTCCGCCTAAAAAAAACAACATGTATTTTGATTGTGAAGCTTTTTTTCATTTTAATGACAGTCTCTATCTATTTACTAAAAGCAGAGTAAAAGGTAGTTCTGGAAAAACGGATGTCTATAAAATTCCAGCTATACCTGGAAATCATGAAGCCAAATTTACTGGCACTTTTACTACTTGTGAAGATTTAACGTGTTGGACAACCTCGGTAGACATTAGTGATGATGGTAAGCAAATGGCCTTACTTACTCAAAAAGCTGTCTGGGTATTTTCAAACTTTAATGCTGACGACTTTTTTAGCGGTAACATTGAAACCTATAATTTCAGCTCAGAAACACAAAAAGAAGGTGTTTGCTTTAAAAACAATAATACCCTTTACATTACCGATGAAAAAGGGCATGGTGGTGATGGTAATTTGTATGAACTGAAACTAAACTAAAACCCAAAACCAACCTTAAAAGCAAAACGTAAACCATCCTCGCTATGAAATGCAGATACATTAAGTGTTAAAATATCTGCAGCATTTGCAAAAACACCGCCACCAATAGAGGTGTTCCATGAGTTTGAATTAAAAGCTGAATTATTATCTGAAACTAATTCGTTATCTACCCATACACGACCATAATCAAAACCCCCATAAACCCCAATATTTAATGGCAACAAGCCTGTTTTTACTTTACGAAGATTTAAACGTAAATCGGTGCTTTGATAAAAAGAATTTTCACCAGAAAATCGCTCGTTTCTATAACCACGCAATCCATTATTTGCTCCTAAATTTGCTGATTGATAAAACTCAAAATCATCTCCAAAAATAAAATGTGCCTTGGCATTTGTAGCAAAAACCAATTGCCCACTAGAAACTAATTTATAATCGAAACCTAACTCTGGAATAAAATAAGCAAAGCCTTTTGGCTTCTCTAAATTCGATTTATAACCCACTTGTAAACTCGTTTGCATTCCTAAAGTTGGAAAGGCCTCATTGTCTTTGTTTTTATAACTATAAGTCGCTTCGGCTCCAATAAATTCCTTTTGATTTTCTAAGCCGTTTGCCACATAAAAAGTGTTTATAAATCTATTACTCGTTCTTTCAACTTCAATGGACTCATAACTCAACCCTAGTTTAAAATGAGCACCTGTGCTTCCTCTCCAATTTAATGATGATGAAAATTTAAGTGTACTTAATTTTACACGGTTATAATCCATATTAAAATTAGACTCATCATCAACATTTAAATTAGACGTGCTATTACCATAACCAAAGAAATTAATAGCATAATTAGGACTTGTAAATTTAGCATTTAAGCCTAAATTCCATGAACCAATAACGTTTGCAAACTCACCGCTATACTCAAAATCATATCCGCTTGTCGCAAAATAATATGCAGCAGAAAAGGTATGCTGCGAACTGTATGGATTGCGCTCAAAACCATAATTAGTAAGTGTATTCACTAAACCTATTTTAAAACCATCGTCTGGATTTGCGCCTATAGTTGGCATAAACTGATTCGTGCTATTTTTAGGCTTGCTATAATCATACACATTGGTTTCGTAATCGTCCGTTAAGTTTTTATGTCCTTTGTTTGTAGTAAACTCACTATCCTTAGACTTATAATCATACATCCTAACTTTCTTGCCGTTTTCTATAGTGTATGTGTCATTATTTTGTCCGCCAACAAGTCTTAATGTTATTAAATCATCACCTTCACCAAAGACTTTAAAAACATCTTTATCGTCTAAACCATAAATCCAAAGTTCTTTAGTTTCAGATTTGTTATATGTTTTTTCATGAAGAATAGTGCCTTTTTTACCATTCTTTATTCTATATGCTGTTAGTTTTGTTTGTCCGTTTGGCATACGCTCAATTTCAAATAAATCATCTTTATCGGTTCCTTTTATTAAAGGTGTTTTATTGATTGCCTTGAAATATGTATTAGCAATTTCAGGAAGATTTTTAAGCCTTGACTTCAGTACGCGTTTTATTTCTGCTATTGTTTCTCCTTGTACTTCTTCTGGAAACCCTTTAAATGCTTTATCTATAACCGCATCGGTTAAATTCTTTTGAATGAATGTCACCTGTTCTTCCCATTGGTTTTTTGTGGTTTTAGAAAGTAACATCATATCTAATGAAAACGGACTAGAATTAAATCCTTTTACATTTCTAATATCATCATTAAACCCTTCCATTAATTTTAAAGGCGGCACAATTCGAGTTGCTAAATTCATTAAAGCGCCATCTCCCATATTAGAAAAAGCTTGATCTCTATCTCTAGGAATGGGTCTGTAAAGCACTTTATTGGATTCTTTAAACTCAGCCCATCGCCATTGATCGGTGTGTCTATCCCAATCGCCAATTACCATATCAAACAGTCTGGCTCTTAAAAACATGGCTTCATCAATAACGTACTTTTCATCTTTACGTAGTTGCTTCATTAAATCATTGGTGCTTTCAATTTTATTAGCATTTCCAAAACTTTTAAGATTACCATGACCGTCAGACACATGTTCTTCAATCATATATAATTCATCTCCAAAACTGGAATTATAACTAGCTAAAGCGGTTTGTTTTGGAACAAAATACAATACGGGATTCGTATGATATAGATTAACTGCGTCTGACAAATCTCCTGTTACAAAGGGCGCATAGGGATGTGATCCTGTATAAAAATCTTGTAATAAGCGCTCTGTTGCCGTACCATCAAATTGCCCTTCAATATATTGATCTTTAAAAGCCATAGCTTGCAAATACACCGTAGCACTTTTTCGAATAGCACGCATCACATAACGCTTGCCGCCTTTATTAATTAATTGAAGTGATTTTGATTGATGCCCACCTCCTTTTCTTGTTGGTGTTAATCCTCCAAAAAGGGTATCTAAATTTACTGTTGGCACGGTTACTTTAGTACCATAATATGTTCTATAACGTTCTCCCCAAATATATTTATGAAAATTACTTTTTTCAACCTCATTCTTAGAATACACCGAAGCTGATTTTTGATTAGGAAATGAAGCATTATAATTTTTATTGTCTTCTTTTTTATCTTCTGGATAAACTTCTGTTTGAAAAATGACTTCATCTTTTTTTGCTGAATAAAACCGAACAAATGAAGATCCGTCTTTAAACACATCTAATCTGGCAAACCCATTCTCACTAGAAGAGAACTCTCCACTTACATTACGTGTTGCTTTAGCTTTAGAACCTGCTCCACTAATAATTTGAGCCAAATTATCTTGCTCTAAATATTGTAAACTATGCTCATGCCCCGACACAAAAATGACTTTATCATTCTCCTGAGCCAAGGTTACAACACGTTTTTTAAAAGCATTATACTTTTGGTTTTGTAAATCGGCAGGCGAAACGCCACTCGTTTTCCGTAAAACATTTTTAAGCGTTCCTAAAACAGGCATAGGTTTTAAATGTGAAGCAAAATCATATTGTCCTCCATGCGGACCATTACTAAACATAGGGTGATGCAAAGCGATAACAGTTGTTTTGCCTCGTGCTTTTTTTATTAAACTTTCTAATTCTTCAAAAAACTTAAATCGCGTTTTTATTTCACAATCATCATTAATAGTTGGGTGTTCATCCCAGTTTGTTATATACCATTCAGAATCAATAATAATCATAACAATATCATCTGAAATATCAACTTTTTCAATAGGGCAACCATTTTCTGGTAAAAATGTATTTTTTCCTAAAATGTCTTCAATAAAATTCTCTTGACGTTTTAAGCCTTTTAATCCATCACTGTACCAATCATGATTTCCTGGGATAAAAATAGTTTCTCCTTTAAAATCTTTTACTGCATTTGTTTGAATTATTAATTGATGTTCGGCAAAAGCGCGACTTTCTTCACCTTTTTTCGGCATGCCTTTCGGATAAATATTATCGCCTAAAAACAATACTGTACTATTTTTTGAAGCTTTTTTTAGAGTTTCACTAAAATCTTTTATCGCTTCAGATTGAGAACCTAATGGCGAATTCCCGCCATCTCCAATTAAATAAAACGAGTGCACAATTTCCTTGTTAGGAAAAGAAGTTTTTACTTGAGGGTTTTTATATTGAGTCTTATAAGTAGCGCAGGCATTTAAAATAATTACAACTACAAATAAGTATGCTGATTTTTTAAACTTGATCATAGTATTTGATTCATTTACCAAAGATAATCATTCCGTTTTTCAATAAAGAATTTCTTAAAGTGACAAGTTACTGAAACCCTATGTTTTTTATTTTGACATATAGTGAAATTCTATTATTTAGATTCCCGCATCCGCTGGAATACCAACTTCAATTAAAAGAGACTGTCTAAAAAGTTAAAAAGAACTAATTTGTCATATCAAGCGCAGTCGAAATATATTAAAAATCAATATAATAATGTTTTCGACTGCGCTCAAACTGACAATATTCAAAACTTTTCAGACAGCCCAATAATTTTTCAATTTAATTCCAGCTCATCTTACTACGTTCTTCCCAATAATCTTCAGGAAGCACTTTTAATGTATTTAAAGCATCTAATTCCTTTTCTGTAAACCTAAAGCTTAAAGCTTTTAAATTTTCTTCTAATTGAATTTTATTAGACGCGCCGCTTAACACATACGTCGGGTTTAAATTATCCATTATAAAACGCAAAGCAATCGCATCAAAACCAACTTTATATTTTCCTGAAAGCTGTTTCATAATTTCATACTCTTTTTGATAGTGTGAAAAATTTTCATTCTGAAACAGGCGACCATTTGCTAAAGCTTCTTTTACAATAACCGTTTTACCGCTTTTAACAAGTTTTCTTAAAACTGAGAAAGTAGATTGTTCGAATACATTATAGGTTACTTGAAAACTATCAAACAGTGATTTTCCATCAATTTCGACTTTCAATGCGGCTTCTAATACTTCTTTTTGATTGTCGCCACTAGTAGTAATTCCAATTTGCAATCCTGTTTGCTTTTTAATATCATAAAGCTGATTTAAAACGGCTTGATTTTCTAACAAACCACTTTCAAAAGTTGCCGAATGTACTTGATAATATTTTAACTTTGGAAGCATTTGTTTAGACACTTGCCATTGTTCTATCAACTTTTCTAAAGTATGCTCTTTAACCTCGTGCTTGCCACTATAACCAAGTTGCCAATTGGCTTTATAGGTATAACCCCATTTTGTACCTAAAATAACATCTTCATAGTTTTTAAAGTTATTCCATTCCTTTAAAAAAGCCTCTCCTTTACCATAAGATGGTGCTGTATCAAAATAACGAACACCTAATTTATAAGCGTCATCTAACACCGAAAACGCATTGTTTTTAAAAGCTTCTTCAGATTTATCAATACTATTATCGGTTCTAATATTAATATATTCTGGTCTACCCAAAGCAGCCAATCCTAATCCTATTTGTGTTTCTAAATTCTTGATAACTCTTATTTTTAATTTGCCTTATTATGAACTGCAGGACAACATGGAACAGCCTACTTTATGTCTTGCCCATTCTGGCCGTTTTGCAAACCATTTTTCATTTTCTGGTTGTTCAGCATAAGGCTGCTTTAAAAGCTGAAACAATTCATCAATTAATTCATAATTCCCTTTATCAGCTTCGTCTATTGCTAATTGTGACATATAATTACGAAGCACATATTTAGGATTTACCAAGTTCATGCTTTCCTTTCGTTTTTCTGACGTTGTTTCTTCTTGATCTAAACGCTCTGCATAACGTTGAAACCATATATTCCATTTTTCTTTTATGTCATCTGAAAGATCAGCAATATTATAAAACGCATCATTTATTGTATTTAGACCTTCTGAAGGTTTTTCTTTATTAAAACTACTTAATTTTCTAAAGAAAATTATCATATCTGTTTCTATCAGCAGCAAATTATTTTCTAAACTTTCAACCAAAGAAGCGTCAAAAGCATCTTCAATATCTAGTCCTAATTTAGAGCGCATCATCTTTAAAGAATTTGCTTCAAAATCTACTTTGTATTGATCTAAAATACTTTCTAAAGCTTCAGTATCTTCAATTAAAGGAAAAAGTGCGTTTGCCAATTTGTATAAATTCCAAAGTCCAACATTAGGTTGATTCCCGTAGCGATATCTTTTATGTTGCCTATCGGTGGTATTTGGTGTCCAACCATAATCGAATCCTTCTAACCAACCATAAGGTCCGTAATCTATTGTTAAACCTAGAATAGACATGTTATCCGTATTCATAACGCCATGTACAAAACCGACTCGTTGCCAATGAATAATCATCTCTAATGTATTCTGCATGACTTCTTTAAAAAACGCTAAATAGGTGTCTTTTGAAGGAGCTACTATATGACTAAAAAAATGTTTAATGGTATAATCTACCAATATTTTCAGCGTCTTAACATCTTGCTTTGCTGCAAATATTTCATAACTACCAAACCGTAAAAAGGAAGGTGCTGTTCTACAAACTACTGCTCCTTTTTCGTAAGCAGAATTACCATTGTATAACACATCTCTTAAAACATTATCGCCTGTTAGAGACAAAGACAAAGCTCTGGTAGTTGGCACACCTAAATGATACATGGCTTCGCTACACAAATATTCTCTAACCGAAGAACGCAACACTGCTAATCCATCGGCTGTCCTAGAATAAGGAGTTTCTCCCGCGCCTTTTAATTGTATTGCCCAACGCTTATTGTTATGTTCTACTTCTGCTAAATTAATAGCACGTCCATCACCCAACTGTCCTGCCCAATTACCAAATTGATGCCCTGCATAACACATGGCATATGGTTTTGTATTTGACAACACAGTATTTCCGGTAAACACTTTTAGGAACTCTTCAGTCTGAGAATCTTCTTCTGAAAGCCCTAAATTTTTCAACATTTCAGGAGATACATGAAGTAATTCAGGATTTGCAGTTTGCTTTGGTGTTACATAAGAAAAACAGGTTTTATCAACCTGTCTTCGCGTGTTTTCTTGAATAGGATCTGCTGGTAATTCGCTATTAAAAGTATCTTTTATATTTAATTTCATTGAGTTATTAATTTAGTTTCCATACAATTTGTTTTTGTGTAAT
>TARA_R110002050_G_scaffold95107_3_pt1 | contig 32772 bp, 17 predicted proteins | sample TARA_R110002050 | Tara Oceans TARA_R110002050 (sample SAMEA4396988) | marine metagenome | biome: Polar Biome; feature: [DCM] deep chlorophyll maximum layer (ENVO:01000326); material: water (ENVO:00002006), including particulate matter (ENVO:01000060) such as... | depth 25 m
CTGCCCAAATTGCTGCAAGTGGCAGAAAAATGGAAAGGTTTTTTTGCGCTCTTATTTGAAAAACTAAAAGCGGTCATCAAGAACCTGCTGAGATTAGAATTATTTGATAAAAACCTTTTGCTGGTTCCAATATTCAACTCATATGGTGCGTAGAAAATCAGTAGAACCTAATTAAAAACCGCCACTGCTTTTCTTCACATGTATCACCTGCTGATTGAATAACCGGAAAGTTTTCGGTCTCAACCGCAATCTTCGGCTCAACTCAGGGTATTAGTTTTGTTCGGAGTGTTTTCGTTTTCCAATATACTCAGAAGCTGATATTCCATTTAGTTTTGTGAAAAGCTTATTAAAATGAGAATAACTGCTTATCCCGACTGCTTCCATGGCTTCGTTGATGCGGTCGCAGCCATTATCGAACATTTTTGTCGCATAATTTATTTTGATGGTGTTAATAAATTCAGTTGTGGAACAGCCAACCAGTGATTTTAACTTACGATGCAACTGCATCCGGCTGTATCCGACCTCCTTTGAGAGATCTTCAACAGAAAAATTCTCATTGCCAATCTCACTCTCAATTACTACAATTACTTTCGATATAAATTTCTGGTCGAAAGCGGTATAATGCTTTGACATTTCGATGCCTAAGCTAGGATTGAAAATTGAATTCCTGAAACTATTACGGGAATCAACAATGTTGTCTATTTTCTTAAGAAGCGATTGCGTATTAAACGGTTTGGCAATGTAATCCCAAGCCCCTGCTTCCAGTCCTTCATTTTGTTGTTCCTCAGCGGTTTTGGCAGTCAGCATCAAAATAGCGATGTGGGATGTCTCATTATTTGCTTTCAGTCTTTTGCACATCTCGATACCATCCATCTCTGGCATCATGACGTCGGCAACTATTATATCGGGTAATTTTTCCGTTGCAATTTTTAAACCCTCAACTCCATTGTGTGCTTCAAGTACTTTGTATTTGTGGTGCAGACAATTCTTTAAATAGGCCCTTAAATCGTGGTCATCCTCAACAATAAGAATGCTGTCGCGTTCTTCGGCAACCTCCTTGTTTGATACTTGTATCTCTGAAATCAAATTACCTGGAAACCGATGTTGCCCGTCTGGGGTATATAATTCGAAATCTTCATAATTACTTTTTGAAACAGGAAATGAGATAATAAATTCTGCACCTCCATATACACTTTCAGCTAAATTCAGCGCTCCTTTATGCGCCTTAACCAAACTATAACTTAAATGAAGCCCAATTCCAGACGAAGATCGGTCTTTGCTATGAAAAAAACGTTCAAAGATCTTTCCTTTTTGATCATCGGGAATACCTTTACCACTATCACGAATGATAATATTAGCAATCTGTGTACTATTGGTCCAAATCGGCTTTACTTCAATTTCCACAATACCATTTGCCGGAGTAAATTTAAATGCGTTTGAAAGAAGATTATAGACAACCTTTTCAATTAAATCCCGGTCGAAAAAACATGGGGATGCTTGAGGTGTAATGACATTAAAATTTATTTCCTCATTTTTCGCCTGCCAGAGAAAAGCTTTTGTGATCTGGTTTATGAATTCTGCTAAGTCACTTTCTGATACCTTCAGAATATTCTTATTCGCATTCAATGTGCGAAAATCCAACAATTGACTCACAAGGAACATCATTCTTTTTGTATTTCTTGAGATTATCTTAAAGCAAAAATTACGGTGATCTTCCGTTATATCGTCGCGAAGCAAGTCGTTTAGCGGCCCAATAATCAATGAAAGTGGAGTCTTAAATTCGTGTGCAACATCGGTGAAGAACATGAGTTTAAGTTCGTTAATTTCCTTGTCTTTATTATGCTGGATATTTTTCAGTTCTATTTGATGTCTGAGTTTCTGGCGGTTGTTAAGGAAGAACATAAAACCAAAAATAACACCTGCTACGATTAAAAAGTAAGCTAAATAGGCCCATAGCGAGAACCAGGGTGCGGGTAATATTTTGACCGATATCTTTCTTGGGGAATCGTTCCAGACGCCGTCGTTATTGGCAGCATCTACCCAAAAGGTGTATTGCCCTGGGTTAAGGTTCGAATAGGTTGCAAAACGGTGGTTGCCGGTTTCATTAATCCAGCCGGCGTCGTAGCCCTCCAGTTTATATCGGAAATGGTTCTCAGTAGTATTGGCGTAATATGTGCCTGTAAATTCAAAAAGGAAATTATTTTGTTTATAATTTAATGTAATTTCCTTAGTAAGATTGATTGATTGCTCCAAGACCACTCTTCCGAAGTAACTTTCCCTCGGAGAAATACTAATGTTGTGTATCTTAAAGTCAGAAATTGAAACAGCTGATTTATAAGGATTATTTTCTATCTTTAATGGATTAAAATAGTTTATTCCGTTTGTGCTCCCAAAATAAAGCATACCGTCTGGGCCTTTTCCAACTGCTTCAGTAAATGTGCTGGATTGCAATCCATCATTATAGGAATATCTCCGCACATTGTTTTTAACAACGTCAAAACGAATAAGTCCCTGCGAATTGGTAAGCCATAAGTTCTCCCTTTCGTCTTCCAAAATCCCCATAATTTTTTTATCAAAAATCCCTTCAACTTTAAGCTGGGTTATTTTATTTGAATTTTTCGGTTTTCGAAGGAGTCCGGCATCCGTTCCAATCCAGAGCGTACCATCCTTTCCCTTGTAAAAACACCAGATCGTATTGTTGGCGATATGGTAATCATTTTGCATTGATTCGTTATAGGCTTCAAGCGAAAGGAAATTGCCTTCTCTGGTCAGATTCAGTTTATAAAGTCCGTCGGAAATTGTTCCAACCCAAATGCAGTTTTCATTTTTGTCATAAAATAAGCTAAAAACTCTTTTTCCTCGAAGGGTCTCTGCTTGAGCGTGTAAGTAGTTTATCCAATCAGTTTTATTCTCCTTTCTAAGAATAAGGCCCGACATGGATCCAAAATAGACTGTGCCGTGAGCATCTTCACATAATGATGTAATTATAAGAGGATCAATAGGATCGTGAAGGGGTGCTAAATTGTTGTGAGTAAAATTCAATTCATTTTCACTTTTCAAAAAAATGCCATCGTTTGATCCAGCATAAATCGTCCCTCCAATTTTTTTCAGGCAAAGTGGATCAAAGCTTCTTCCAGCAGATAATTCTTCCAATGTTTTATCCTTCAATGAATACCGAAAACAGCCTCTGTCTTGAACACCACAGTAAAGGTAACTGTCATCAACCATTAAGCTTCTAATGTGCGGTTTTCGTGGGACATTTTTAAATCCTTCAAAAGAAATCCGTTTAAAATCTTTTTGCGAAAGATTGGCAAAACAAATTCCCTGGCGGTTTCCAACCCATAAAATGTTGGTATTATCGCAATACAGGCTCAGAATGGAATTGCCAAGAAGCCCCCTTGCCGCTGTCGGGCTGAACTGAATGTTTTGAATGATCGAATAATTTTTGGGATGAAGACCAATTAAGCCGTCATTTAACGTTCCTGCCCATATCGTACCATCTTTAGATTCACAGATGCTCCTAACATACGAGTCAGGCAAAGAAGTAACTCGCTCTATTTCAAACGATGCATCATTTCTTTTTAAAACAGTTAATTTTCTGTCTAGAACTGCCCATAAATTTCCATTCCGATCGGAAATCAGTTGTGCACAATAAAGATTCTCGGATTCTGGAATCTGTTTACAGACGCTATCTTTTAATGTCCATATCCCATTACTTGTTGCAAAGCATAACATGTCCTGTTCCGAAAATACTACGTTCTGCACACTTAACCCGGTTATTGGAAGCTGAAGTAGTTCCAAGGAAACCGTTTCATTTTCTACTATTTTAAGAACACCTTTGGAGGTAGCTATATAGATTTCTCCGGAATTACTTTCTACAATATCTTTTATTTGGTTAAATCCGACAGGGGTTTTTACCCGGACGAATTTTTCGGTGACCAGTGAATAATAGTTTAACCCGCGTCCATCGGTACCAATCCATATTCTTTTTTTTGAATCTTCAAAAAGGCATAGTATCCGGTTGCTTGACAAACTTTCAATATCGTCAGTTTTATGCGAAAAGTTCAAGACATTAAATCCATCATACCGGTTAAGTCCGTCATAGGTCCCAATCCAAATGAAACCAAAACTATCCTGAAGAATACAACTTACATCGTGCTGAGTCAACCCATCATTTACAGTTAATGATTTGAAATATAATTCCTCTGCCATGGTACTGAACCCAAACCAGAATACGAAAACGAATAATAATATCTTTTTGAGCATTTTTAAATGAATTTATAACGAATTCCTAATCTGGAATAGTCGGATCAGGATTGCTAAGTTAGTACTATCGCTCAAGTTATATGTATAAAATGCAGCAATGTTACAATAGAGTTCAGCAATGTTACAATTGGATAAAAGTCGCGTATTATCCATATATACAGCATGTTAGAATTCTGAATCATCTAAAATGATTGAAATGTTACGTCTACACTCAATCATGTTACAATTGTACAAGTGCTTTTCCGTTCCCAATAATTTCTTTTGTAGGCTATAGTGCAAGAACAAGTCGAATAAAATATAAAAACCTACTTATGAACAAACAAGTAATCATTTTGTCATTTCTTTTCTTTGTTCTGAATAATGGCTGTAAAAATACAGCTACTAAACAGAGCCTTAATGTTGAGGAACTTGGCATTGGAAATACCAACGATGCCACACCAGTGGTAGTTGAAGCAATTAAAAAGTGTAAAGAAGACGGAATCAGGAAACTGGAATTTCCCAAAGGAACCTATCATTTTTACCCAACCTTTGCGCCTGATATTTATTGTGCCATTACGAATAATGATAACGGATTAAAAAGAACAGCATTCCCATTGATTGGTTTTGATGGGCTTGAAATTGATGGAAATGGGTCAGAGTTCATTTTTCATGGGAAAATGACTCCTTTTATAATTGAGGAAAGTAAAAATATAATTGTAAAAAACCTCAGCATTAACTGGGAAGTACCTTTTTATCTCCAAGGCAAAGTTGTTGACAACAATCAATCGGATGAAACTTTTGACATTGAAGTGCGAACACCCTATAAGGTAAGCGATGGTCATTTGTATCTTTCCTTGGAAAGAGAAGATTCCCCTTATGAAAGAAAATATGGGTTTGCTTTTACTAAAGGAGAAAAATACGACCAGGTAGTAGGACAAAACATCATTTGGAATCCAGAAACGATGGCTCCTTTGTATGACCATGTAAAATATAGCGGATTTGATGTTTTCCAGTTTCCTGCAGAAGAGATCGAACCGGGGATCGTACGTTTGACAACCCGATACCCAGAAGTGCCACCTGTTGGATCTGTTTTCATTTCAAAAGGCGAGTATCTTTATAATCGTCAAAATCCGGCCTTTCGCTTGTTTAAAAGTCAAAACCTTACATTTAATAATGTAAATATATATCATGCCGGTGCTATGGGGCTTATTGCGGAGCGCTGCGAAAACATTACACTGGATGGATTTAATGTTGTGCTTAAGGAAGGTGAAGGCAGGATGGTTACAACCACAGCAGATGCCACCCATTTTTGCAATTGCAAAGGCGAGGTAATTATCCGCAATTGTACGTTCGAAAACATGTTGGATGATGCTACCAATATTCATGGCACCTATGTGAGGGTCAATAAAATTCTGGATGATTATCGCGTGGCAGTGGAAACGTACCATCCCCATCAAAATGATTATTTATTTGGAGAAGTTGGAGACAGTGTTCAAATCATACATAAAGATAAGCTAACACCAACCACTGAGCCCCTTGTGTTAACACAGGTAGAGCGCATTAATGAAAAAATTTCGATTTTAACTTTTAATGAATCGGTTAGAGACAAGGTTGAACTTTACTATGGAGTTGAAAACATCTCATGGTATCCGACCGCAATACTCGAAAACAATATTGTTCGTAACAATCGGGCACGGAGCTTTCTCATTTCCGTTCCCCGCAAAGTCATCGTCCGGAATAATTACTTTTCCTCGCAAATGGCAAGTCTCCGAATCACAGGTGATTTAGGGTTGTGGAATGAGTCTGGTCCGTGCGACAGCCTTATCATTGAAAATAATACTTTTGAAGACTGCGTGTACGGTGGAGGTGGAGCACAATCGGTTATTATGATTGATCCTCAGTATGATAAAGACAGCGACATCGGCGGGAGATACAGTCGGAATATCATCATCCGGAACAATGAGATAAAAACATTTGATTCATCTATACTATTAGCTATTTCGGTTGAGGGATTGATATTTGAAGGAAATAATATCGCACAAACAGACACCTATGCTCCCTTATTTCCCAACTCTCCAAATCTGAAAATTGTCAATAGCGATCAAGTGTACATAGGAAACAATACTTACAACTCACTTTTGGGCTCTAAAGGTACCTTAAGCATTGATGAGAAAACAACAAAACTAAATTTAGATAATAACGATGCATTTATTTCAGTAAACTAACAAATTGAACTATGAAAAAGAGAATTTTGCTTTTGTTAATTGTGCTGTGCACTGCTTTTACAGGCTTTGCACAAAAGGAAATCTCAGGTATTGTTACCGATGAAAGCGGTCAAAGCCTGCCTGGGGTGACAGTAGTCGTAAAAAACACAACTGTAGGAACAGTAACAGACAGTGATGGGACTTATAACTTAGTTACTCCTGCTAATGCGACTACTCTGGTATTCTCATTTATTGGACTGGAAACACAAGAGGTGGAAATTGGCAGCCAATCCAAAATAGATGTCCAGCTTGCTTCTTCTTATACCCAATTGGATGAAGTTGTGGCCGTTGGATATGGGACCGTGCGCAGAAGTGACTTAACCGGCTCTGTATCCGCCGTAAGATCTGAAGAGCTTGAACAATCGCAGTCAACCGATGCAATGCAGGCTCTTCAGGGGCGTATGTCTGGAGTGAATATTTCGTCTGAGTCAGGTGAACCGGGAAGTGGTATGAACATTCAAATTAGAGGTGCAAACTCAATTGTTGGTAATTCATCACCATTATTTGTAATAGACGGTGTTCAAATGGATCTAAACAATGATGAAGTAGCTTCCACTAATTCATCTCAGGGTACTATGAATCCACTTTCAATGCTTAATCCTTCCGATATTGAATCAATTGAGGTGTTAAAAGATGCTTCTGCCACCGCAATTTTTGGATCTCGGGGAGCAAATGGAGTTGTTCTTGTTACAACAAAAGGGGGTAAGGCAGGAACGTCTATTTTGGAATATAACGGTTCAATAGGCTTTTCTGAGGCAGCCAACACTATTGACGTTCTTACTCCGCAACAATATCTTGATTATGCAGAAGCAAGAGGTGGACGTGAAACTTTTCTTATGGTAGATACAGATGATGATGGAACTCTGGATACACCCAGAGATTTTTCAAATATACAATCACACAATTGGCAGGAAGAAGCCTTACGTACTGCAGCAACGAATCAACATAACATATCCGCGAGTGGCGGCAATGCAAAAACAAATTACTCCGCTGGTATTGGATATCTCACGCAAGAAGGGCTGGTCAAATATAATGATTATGACAAGTATAACTTGAGAGTACGATTGGATCATATTAATTCTGACAAGCTAAAATTAGGTTTTAACCTGAACTCCACGCTGTCAGAAGCTACAGGTGCTGCAAACAACGGAGGGCCTAACAGCTATAGCGGTCTTACACAATTGCTTGTCATGGCTAACCCATGGGAGGTTAAATCCGAAGATGTTGACTTCGTATCCGATGAATACATCTCGCCTCTTGCATTGATAGAAGAGGCAGATAAAACAACTCGTTTAATGAGAGTTATTGGAAGTCTTACGGCAGAATATAAAATACTGAATGATTTGACGTACACTGGCATATTAGGTGGCAATTACTCAAACTCGAAATTAAAAGAATTTTATAGTTCTGAAACTAGCTGGGGAAGATTCTACGATGGCCTGGCCGGTATCGCGCAGTCGGAAACCTATTCTTACAACCACTCTTCGCAGCTAAACTACATCAAAAACATTAATGACCATTATATTAACGCGCTCGCTGCCTTCGAGGTAAGTCATTACAATTATGAATCCTTCAGAAATAGAATTGCAGGTTTTGCTGACCAATCTACAGGTGTAAATGATATAAGCAAGGGGTCTAGTTACCTTGAAACCAGCTCGTCGAGGTGGGGGACAAACCGGCTCTCGTACCTGGGGCGTATAAATTACAATTACAAAAGCAGATATTTTTTAACCGCTAGTATTCGAGCTGATGGTTCGGATAAATTCGGAGCAGGTAACCGCTGGGGGTATTTCCCATCAGGAGCCTTCGCCTGGCGAGTTTCTGAAGAGAATTTTATGGAAAATGTTCCGGCGGTTAGTAATTTAAAATTTCGCTTGAGCTATGGGAAAACAGGAAATGAAGGCATTCCGGCATATAGTTACTTCGCAGGGATGGAGAATACCTATTATACAAGTAATAATAGTGTAATGTTTGGTATGTCTCCAGCATCCAGAGAAAATCCTGACCTACAATGGGAAACTACGTCACAATACAATGCCGGTATTGATTTTGGCTTATTCAAAAATCGATTTAACATAAATGTTGACTATTATCTGAAGGAAACCAGAGACATGTTGTTAAGGGCTCCTGTTTCAGCTCAAAGTGGATATTTTGATCAGTGGCTAAACATTGGGGCCATTGACAATTCCGGATTTGAGTTCATGCTGTCATCGGTCAATATCCATGCAAAGGATTTCAAATGGGAGTCAAATTTCAATATCAGTTTCAACAGGAATAAAGTGAAAGATATTGGGGGTGCAGATTTCATACCCGTTACTATCGGTGGCGGTTGGATTCAAAACGCCGGTCGTGTAATCGTTGGTGAACCGATAGGAGCAATGTATGGATATACTTTTGATGGTATTTATCAAATCGACGAATTTACGTGGCAAGATGGCAGTGATCCAAGCATCCCTCATGCAAGCAGAGTTTATACAATTAAAACAGATCTTCCTCAGTTTGTAAGCGGAAATGCAAGTCCCGGAACACTAAGGTATGCGGATATCAGTGGGCCCGATGGCGTTCCTGATGGACAAGTTGATGAGGAATTTGACAGATCGGCAATTGGAAATTCTACTCCAAAACATATTGGTGGATTTAACAATACTTTTACGTACAAAAATTTTGATCTGACGATGTTCTTCCAATGGAGTTACGGAAATGATATTTTTAACGCTTCAAAACTAAGGGAACACGGATTGCAGCCTTTTATGAACATTACGAAAGAATATTTCAATAACTACTGGTCCGAAACAAATCCAAGTAACAAATATCCCGGACTTGGTCAGGTTAACTGGACACCTTCTTCTTATTTTGTGGAAGACGGTTCTTATCTTAGGTTTAAAACACTTGCATTGGGATACAATCTGCCAAAACAACTATTAAATGGTACGGGTTTGTCAGCTGTTCGATTTCATGCAACAGGAACCAATCTATTTACATGGACAAATTACTCAGGACTTGATCCGGAGGTAAACTCAAATAATCCATTACTGAGGGGTTTCGAAAGATTTGCATATCCTCGATCCAGAACGATTACTCTTGGTGTAAATGTTAAATTTTAAAACTAAAAAAATGAAAAAAATATTTTATATCGTTATAATTGCCGCACTTGCAAATCTTACTGCATGTGAAGAATACCTGGAGACCGCCCCCTATTCTTTTACATCCCCTGAGAATTTCTATCAGTCAGCTAGTGAGGCCGAGATGGCATTGGCAGGAGTTTATAATGTACTTAGCGCGGGAAATGTGCAAGGAAAAGGAAATCAGTCAACCTTCTCCCGTGACCTAATGGGTGTTCTAAACGGGGCAACCGATGAAGTAGTAATTAATAGTTCGTTTAATAATGCAGGTCTAACTCCTTTTGGAAATGCCGGATTTACGAGCGACAATGATGCTATCAATAATTCCTGGTTTTGGTTTTATGCCGGAATCAACCGTGCTAATTATCTAATTGAAAAATTGGAGGGGATTGATGATTTTCAAGGAAATAGAAAAGTTGAAGTTGAAGCTGAGGCAAGGTTGCTAAGAGGATTCTACCATATGATCTTATCGATGATGCACGGGGGTGTACCTGTTTACACTACTGCTATTCAGGATGAGTACCAGGAGCGACAATCCATTCAGCAAGTATATGAAGTAGTCATTGCTGACTACGAATTTGCTTTCAATAATTTACCAGATAGAGCATCGGTCTTAAGCCATGCCAATAAATGGACAGCGGCTGGTTTACTGGCAAAAGCTCATACGTATCTCGCCAGTGCGAAAACATCAGGCACCTCTGATTTTGGATTAGACCTGAATAGTTTTGCATGGGTTGACGCTGATAGTCATTACCAGAAAGCATTGTCTTATACAACACAGATAATGCAAAACAGTGGTTATACACTGATCCCTAACTATGATTATTTATTCAGAGAGGCCACTAAAAGCCATCAGTACAACGAAAGCCTACTTAATGCCGAAGCTGCAAATTCTTCGGGAATGGAAGTGATTAATATGCTTGTCAATGGATGGTGTCCTCAGGGTAATGCAGGTACAAACGGTGGAAGCTACGGCTTTTTCAGGCCTACAGGAGAAATGTATAATAAATATGATACAAATGACGGGAGATTCGCTCATAACTTAACGGGTAATCTCGGAGGCCAAACAAATAATTTTGAAGAGATTGATGGAGTCAAATACTATATCCCCACTGAAGCAAATCCAAGTGCTTGGACATATAGTATGGGGAAATACCGTGCAATGGATCCCAAACAAAGAAACCTTCCGGGCTGGGCCAACAGCATTAATATACCACTGCTAAGATATGCAGATATCGTATTGTTACATGCAGAAGCACAGTTTTTTACTGGTGACGAGCCAGGAGCTAGAAATACACTCACGCTGGTGAGACAAAGAGCAGTAATGGAAGGTTCTTCTGTGGAAGATTTAAATACGGCTTATTACAAATCCGATTTTGTTGAAGAACTTCTTGATTCAAGATCTCGTGAACTCTGTTTTGAACAATGGAGAAGATTTGATTTAGCTCGTTTTAATAAATTTGACGAGGCTATAGAAAATATGGGTACTGATTTCGGTTTTTATAACGGCATTGTTCCTACAATAAAACAAAATTGGAAACCTGAAAGGGTTTGGATTCCAATTCCATTGGCACAAATGGATTTAAACTCTAATCTGGTTCAGAATCCAGGGTTTTAGCATGATATGATACAGCTAACAGTCATAGCACTTTTACAAGTGCTATGACTGTTAATTTAATTTTTTGTTGGAAAATCCGGATAGATTGGGACTCTATCATCTTTTCATGAATATCCACTTGACCGGTTTTCAAATTTAAAGATCCATAAAATGGGTTCAAACCTTGAAAGTTGAAAACCTAAAAATCAGTGCCAATTTTATAAATATTAGGAGTAAAAAAATTATTTGTCTTACAATCAAGATAATTTATAAACAAAGAATCATCAAACAATAAGGAAAGGAGAATTAACCTTGAAAAAGATGTTATTGCTTTTTACATCCATGTTAGTTTGTATCACCTTAACGAATGCCCAACTAGCTGCTCCCGATAAAATTATGTATTCTAACTTACCAGACCCTTTAGTTACAGAGGCTGGTCTTATAGTCGATGATATTTCTACCTGGGAAAACACCCGACGTGGTGAGATTTTGAAAATTTTTACTGAAGAGGTATATGGTCAATCTCCTCAGCCGGGTGATTATACAACGATTTTTTCGATAGTGAGCACTACTTCAATCGCTAATGGAACGGCAGTAAGAAAAATGGTTCAGATTTCTGTAACAGGCCCAAATAGAACACATGCATTTGAGGTTCCGGTATATCTTCCAATCAAAGCAGAGAAGGTCCCCGTATTTATACTCATAAACCACAGAACTCCAATTTACGATACCACTTCAACCATTGGCTTTTGTCCACTTGACAGCATTATATTACCCCGAGGCTATGGCGTAGCTGTAATTAATGACGTTGATGTTGCAGATGATAACTGGAGAGAGGATAAGTATAGAGAAGGCGTAATTGGTGCATTTGATTTAGATGGCCCAAACGACTGGAAAACAATTGCAGCCTGGTCTTTTGCTGCAAGTCGCATGTTAGATTATCTGGAAACAGATCCCGACGTGGATGCATCAAAGATAGCAGTTATTGGACATTCGCGTGGTGGCAAGGCTTCCTTGTGGATTGGCGCGCAGGATGAAAGGATTGCACTCACCTGTGTTAATAATTCAGGATGTACCGGCGATGCTCTTGCAAGACGAGCACAGGGAGAAACCATTAAAGATATTAATAAAAATTTTCCTCATTGGTTTGCAGATAAATACAACGACTATATCGAACAAGATCAGAACCTCCCTTTCGATCAACATCAGCTTGCGTCTCTTATAGCACCAAGGTTATTAGCCACAGCATCAGCATCAGAAGACAACTGGGCCGACCCTGTAGGCCAGTTTCATTCCTTAGTATTCGCTCAGCCTGTATTTGCACTTTATGGAAAAACGACAACGACTTGGCAAACAGTAGATGCCCCTGATAGATCTGGACCATCGGTTATTCTAAGAAATGGAAATATTCAACACCATATGAGAGCAGGAGGCCATGACTTAAAAGAGGAAGACTGGAATAATTATCTTGATTTTGCAGATTTGAAGTTCTCATTGGGTGGTAAAACTAAATAACGAGAATTTAAACCCGGTTCTTATGAATTTGGCCAATACAAACAATTATTAACGAGTGAGCAAGCTGAAAAAGGGAATATGAAAACCTGCATGACAATAATAATGATGGCTTTGCTCTCCATTAACCTATGGGCGCAAGATGGTTATGATTTTCCACCAGTTTCACAACTTCCGCAAACAGACAAATTGCCGGATCCCTGGCAGTTTTTTAAAAGTGACAGGCGGGTAAGCACCTATGAAGATTGGGAGGAAAGGCGAGCTGAACTTAAAAAGATGTTTGAATTCTATGAATATGGACAAGATTTTCCTCGCCCTTATAACACTATTGGAGTAATTGACAGTACAAATACACGGTACAATGGGAAAGCCAATTTCTACGACGCCAATCTATCAATGGGCCCAAACCATTCGATAAAGGGCGATCTTAGATATATCGTTCCTACAGCGGGGGAGGGCCCCTATCCGGTTATTCTTTATACACAGTATTACCCAAATGATAAACCCCTCGATATGGATTGGATTGAAAAAGTCATTGATAGAGGATATATTGTAGCTGAGTGGTATTGCAGTCAGTATGATCCTTATAGAGGCGGAGAGAAACTTGAACCAGGTGTTGTACAAAAAGTTTACCCTGATCATGATGGTGCTGTTCTGATGGAATGGTCATGGGGAGCAAGCGCTATGATTACTTACCTGAGTTCACTGGCGGTTGTAGATACCACCAGATTAATATTGGTTGGCAACTCCAGACGAGGAAAGACGGCTCTCCTTACAGGGGCTTTCGATGAAAGAATTGATATAATCGTGCCATCTTGTTCTGGCTGTATGGGCTTTCCTGTTTTTAGATTTTCCGGAGAAGATGCCTGCGATTTGACCGGCAAAAATGTTGAGACATTCCCCGGTTGGAACAATGAAACGTTTAAAGATTTTGCCTATGGTAACGAGAACAGATTTCCTGTTGACCAGCATCTGTTGGCTGCTTTAATAGCGCCCAGAGCAATTATTATCAATGAAGGCTCCAACGATAATCTCGCCAATCAGGAAGGCTCACAGGAATCATATCTTGCAGTAAAAGAAGTATATAAATGGCTCGGAGTGGAGGAAAATATAGGTTGGTATGAGAATGAGAATGAGAATGGTGGACATGGCTATTTTGAACACGACTGGTTTCATACAATAGATTTCGCTGAGAAGGTTTTCGAGGGCAAAACACCCGCATGTGGCGCAACCTATAATAAATTAGTCTATCTCCCCAGAAATACATTTGACTGGAAAGCGCCAAAAGTATCGTCAGATAACTGATAGGAAATTGGATTTCCAGCGACTTACACCTGTCAAATACAAAGATATATGCAAAAAAATAAAAGATTAAATTAAATAATATGTTGAAAACAAATAGAATATCCGTGTTTCTAAGTTTAATAGTAATTTTAATTACAGTCTATTCATGCTCTAAAAATAAGACTGTTGAAACAAGTTCAAAAAAAGAGATTTTATATTTCAAGGATTATGGAGCAATAGCAGATGATGGGATTGACGATGTGAGAGCTATTAAAAAAGCACTGGCAGACTGCAAAGCTCATGGAGCTAAAAAGCTGATTTTGGAACAAGGACAATACGATTTCTTTCCAACATTTGCGGGAGAACGCTATTTATATATCAGTAACAATGATGAAGGTCTAAAGCGAATTGTTTTTGACTTGAAAGACATAAACGATTTAACTATAGAAGGTCAGGGGGCACAGTTAATGTTTCACGGCTTTATTAGTCCTTTTGTGCTTGAGAATTCGCAGAATATCAAATTTGAAAATTTTTCAATTGACTACTCCCGAACTTTTCACAGCGAGGCCATCATTTTAGGATATGATGCCGAAGGAATGGATGTCGAAATCCGTGAGGGCTTCCCATTCAAGGTTCAAAGTGGAACGTTGCTTTTCACCGATGGACAAAAACAGATTGGGGAACTAACTACTGTTTCAAAAGGTGTGACTTACGGAAGCTCACATATGCTGGAATATGATACAGAAAAGCGCGAAACTGCATACATGGTGAAGGATTTTTACTTTAGCGATATCAATGGGTTTCCTGCCAAAGAACTCGGAGGACGTAAAGTACGCATCCGTGTTCCAGGTCTATCGGGGACGATAGGAAATACCATGGTTTTTGGCCCTAACCATCGAAAACACCCCGGGTTTGTAATATCCGATTCCAGGAATACAGACTTTTATAATGTTACGATTTATCATTCCGGTGGTATGGGAATTCTTGGTCAAAGAAGTCACAATATAACTGTTGATGAATGCAAGGTTACTCCATCCAAGGGAAGAATGATTAGTGCCACTGCCGATGCCACCCATTTTTCGAATTGTACAGGTAAAATAGCATTGACAAACAATTTGTTTGAGAATCAAAAAGACGACGCTACGAATATTCATGGCATTTACGTTCAGGTTATTGAAAAAAGTGCAGACGATAAAGTTATTGTACAGCTAAAACATCAACAGCAACATGGATTCGACTTTATGAAACCAGGAATGGAATTGGAATTGGTGCGCGGCAAGAGTATGATTACGTATGATACTGCAATTGTTAAGCATGTGAACAGAATCAACAAGGAAGTTACCGAAGTGACTTTTGATAAAAACTTGCCGGATAATTTCGAATTAGGGGATGCCATTGCAGAAATACGTGATTACCCCGAAATTCTAATAGCCAATAATATGGTTCGTAATAACCGGGCCCGGGGAATGTTATTAAATTGTCGTGGAAAAACGGTGGTTGAAAACAATACGTTTCATTCTCCGGGTGCTGCCATATTGTTCGAGGGAGATTCATTTCATTGGTTCGAACAGGGTGGGGTTCGTGATTGCGTGATACGTAACAACATTTTTGAAAACTGCTTGTATGGAGTTTGGGGTAAAGCAATTATTGATGTAAAGGCAGGTATTTTGGAAGATAAAGAAACCAGTCGTTATAACCGTAATATTCTGATAGAAGATAATGTCTTTAAAATCTACGATGATCTGACACTGCTTAATGCCTATTGTGTAGATGGCCTAATCTGGCGAAACAATACCGTTGAAAAAACAGAGGCTTATCCTAAGACCGGAAAATCACACAAACGCTTTGTAGTAGAATACTCCGACAATGTGCAGATTGATAATCAGAATGATTACTAAACAGGAAAGCCATGCAGCAAATCAATCAAATTTATACACCTTGTTTGGAGTTTGGCGCTTTTTTTAAATTCTAAAAAACAAGATTATTATGAAAAAAGCTATTTGGTTTAAATCAATGTTGATTTGTATGTTCTCATTGGCACTTCAAACAAAGGGTTATGCACAATCACAATCTCTTTCTTCACCTAACAATCGGTTGTCCATTCTCTTTGAAACCATTAAAGAAAATCAGGTTTCAGAGAGCGGCGAACAATTGACCTATTCCGTCATTTATAATGATCAGGAACTCGTTGACAGATCGGCTTTAAGCTTAAATTTTGAAAATCAAAGACCGCTGGGCGAAGATGTGAAAATAGTAAGTGCCGAAAGAACTAGTCTAGAACAATCATACAAGCTAATTGCCGGTAAAACAAACTTTGTAAATGAGAAATGTAATGTTTTAACGATTCAGCTTCAGGAAGATGGAAGTCCATCACGAAAACTTACAATTGAAGCCAGGGCCTACAATGACGCAGTGGCTTTTAGGTATATGGTTCCCGATCAATCTGACATGAAAGAATTTCGCTTAATTGGTGAGAGGGCTGAATTTAAAATAAGCAAGGATGCCATTACCTACGCACAGATACTTCCCCGTAATTCTGTTCATAGTTACGAAAGCGAATATGTGAAGCTGCCTCTCACGGCATTCTCACATGTCGGCAGTGTGGTGAACGATCCAAAAATTGGATTGCCATTACTTATGGAGGTGCCAGGCGTGGCCTGGGTGGCTATCAACGAAGCGGATTTGCAAAACTACAGTTCCATGTATCTGACCACTCTTTCCGAGGGCTGGTCAGGACACTGGCTTGAAGCTTTTCTTGCTCCCCAAATTGAAGATTCCAGCGTATGTGTAACAGGTTCGTTTCCTCTTACTTCTCCGTGGAGGATACTCCAGGTAGGCGATGATCCGGGTGCATTAATTGAATCCAACATTCTGACCAATTTGAATGATGAAAATGTTATTGAAGAAACTTCATGGATAAAACCTGGAAAAGCAGCATGGAACTGGTGGAATGGATCTATAGGTGCTGAAGGACTAAGAGATTTTTCTACCGAATGTATGAAATACTATGTTGATTTTGCAGCTGAGTCTGGTCTTGAACATTTGGTGATAGATGCAGGCTGGGCTGCCAGGGATGATATTACAAAGATGAATGGACGAGTTGATATTCCCTTGGTGGTTGAATACGGGAAACAAAAAAATGTAGGAATATGGATCTGGCTTCATTATCGCGATGCGGTAAAACAGCTGGAAGAAGCTTTTCCTATTTATGAAAAATGGGGCGTTGCAGGTTTAAAAATTGATTTTATTGAACGCGACGACCAGGCTGGAATTGACTTTTATTACCGTGCTGCGAAAAAAGCGGTCGAGCATCACCTAATGCTTGATTTTCATGGTTGTACCAAACCTACTGGCTTAAGCAGGACATATCCCAATATTCTTGGTTATGAAGCTGTAATTGGAATGGAAGTATCAAGGGGAGGTTTAAGAGACAACCCCGATTCCCACCTGATGTTGCCTTTCACACGAATGCTGCAAGGCTTTATGGACTATACGCCTGGAGGCTTTAACAATGTTACAAAAGAAGAATTCGTTCCATGCAGTAGCAAACCCATGGTTATGGGAACTCGTGCTCACCATCTGGCCATGTATGTTGTTTATGAGTCTCCCATTCAAATGGTATCCGATCATCCGAACGCCTATAAAAATGAGCCCTCTTTCCAGTTCATCAAAGATGTGCCCGCCACATGGGACGAAACAAAGGTGTTGAATGGAATCCCCGGAGAATATATTACCATTGCCCGACGCAAAGGAGATAATTGGTTTCTTGGAAGCATGACCAACTGGAATCCACGAGAATTACATTGCTCGCTTGATTTTCTTTCCGATGGAACCTACTTGGCTGAAATATACATGGACACACCAGGTTCAGGTTTGTATCCAAGAAGTAATAGCATCAAAAGAGTTATGGTGAATAATAAACAACAATTGGAGCTTTACCTTGCTTCAGGTGGTGGTTGTGCAGTCAAATTCAGGCCGGTTGCCCCTGAAGAATAGCTTTTAAGTTTAAAATACGAATTAGTTATAAAGTAAAGCGATCGTAATGGTAAATAAAAATAGGGTGAGCAAAGTTTTGTTTTGGATTTTAATCATGTTTACTTCATTAAACATGTATGCACAGGTTGACCCAGGAGTGGACTTCGATCTACAGGGTTTTATCGATCAGAAAATAAGCGCAGGTGAAGCGAATATCGTAATTCCACCAGGAAGATACCGGGTTTCGGCTAATGGTACAAATCATCATCTACGCTTTTATGAATTGAATAATATTACCATTGTTGCTGATAACGTTGAGATGATTTGTACAGAAACGGTTCAGGCGATTCAAATTACCAACTGCACAAACTTTAAACTACAGGGAATTACAGTGGATTATGACCCACTTCCATTTACCCAGGGGAAAATTGTCCAAATGTCTTCTGATAAGAGAACCCTTACTGTTGATATGATTGAGGGATATTCAACAACCCTTGATGGAGATAAAGTTGAAATTTTCGATGATATAACTGGGGAGTTGGTTACTTCTACCTATTATGGCGTTACTTATACTATTGATGTGCAAACGCGAAGGGCTGTTTTAACTAAATCATCAAATAGTTCGGTTGAAAATTCACACGAAGAAGTTGGGGATATTGTCGTAATTGGGTCAAAAGGTACCAGGAAAATTCCTCATGCAGTCGTACCGACAGGTTGTGCCAATTTGGTTTTGGAGAATGTAACCTTGTATTCTGGGCCTACTTTTGGTTTTTTTGAAACGAACTGCAGTGGTTCGAAATACATTGACTGTAAGGTTATACGTCGCCCATTAGCAAGTGACCTAAAGCATAGAGGTGTTAAACGTATGCGGAGCAATAATGCCGATGGGTTTCATTCAAAGTTTGCAACTGTTGGCCCTTCTTATGTTCGATGCATTTCTCGTTACAATGGAGATGATGGTATTGCTATAAATGGGCACTACCATGTGATAACCTCCAGTGACGGGAACAAATTATCCGTAGCAGGAAAGGGAGGTAATACCCCGGATTTAGCTGTTGGCGATTCTGTAGAACTAGTGTCTTACACGGGCGAAAGAATGCAGAATGCCAAAATTGTTACTATAGAAGTTGGACCGGCATTATCCGCTGAGGAAAAGCAGTTTCTTCAAAATCAAACATTTTATGCAAGCGCAGCGGATACTTATAAAGCCCCAAATGTTTATTACGTAACTATTGACAGATCTATAGATTTGCCATTGGGCAGTTTGATTGCTTCTGCTAACCGTATTGGTAACGGATTTGAGGTTAGGGATTGTATTATGGGACCTAACAGAAGCCGTGGAATACTTGTAAAAGCAAGTAATGGGATCATTACAGGAAACACTTTGACGGACAACTGGGGGCAAGCCATAAAATTGGCACCAGAGTATGTTTGGCTGGAAGCAGGGAGTGGAAGTAATGTTATTATTTCGAATAATGTTATAACAAACTGCTACGATGCAGCAATTGCAATATATGCCAATGGAGGTAATGGAGCGGTAGCACCTGTCGGGGCTCACGATAACATTCAAATAACCGGGAACTCCATCAGCGGATCATCTAACCCGGCTATTGCAGTTACCTCAACCAGTAAACTCACACTTAATGATAATACAATTGAATCACCAAATAATGATTTATTAGTGCCTTGGATAATGAATAATTTTGGTAGAAATGAAGATCCTAATCGTGAAATCTACCTTAAAAATGTTGAACTTGTTGAAGATTCTTTAAATACTTCAATAAACAGTATAGAAACAAGAGCTAATCTAATTTCAAATACCTATCCAAATCCTATTACGGGGAGCCATCTTTATGTGAATTTGAACACAGCAAATAGGATGCAAAAAATTGAAATTTTTGACGCAATGGGTAGATTAATGTATGTAAAGGAAAAGTTTATCGAAACTGAAATTAATATCGATGTCTCAAGATTTCGAACAGGAATGTATTTCTTAAAAGTTCAAAATAATGGGAAAATTGACTGTAGAAAAATCATTATGGATTGATTATAGAATTTTTTGTTGCATATCCATTAATTTCTCAGAAATAAAAAATCCAAAGGATATAGTAAGCCTTAAGTTTCTGGGAAAATAGCCTATAAGAAAAGCGCAGTAAGATGTAGGGATAGAAAGTAAATAATTTAATTATATATTATGAAAGCATCGTCAAAAATAATACCATTAGGATTGTTGATGATTATATCCATTGTTGGATGTAATTCGAATAGTACTCAGGAAACAGAATACAAACCTAATATCGTCGTGCTTTTTGTTGACGATCTGGGTTATTATGATTTAGGATTCAGAAATCCAGATTATTATACTCCAAATATTGATAAATTTGCTTCTGAAAGTTTGATTTTTACGGAAGCATACGTACCCTCACCAACCTGTAGTCCTAGCCGCGCAGGGCTATATACTGGCAAGCATCCGGCAAGTATAGAGTTTTATCGTCATTGCACAAGTCCGAATGAAGAATACAACATGTGGGATACCGATGTTGCTCAATTACCATCGCGTAACTGGCTGCCTCACGAACATATTACATATGCCGAAGTTTTAAAAGAGAGAGGTTATTCTACTCATTTTTATGGAAAATGGCATTTGGGACCAGATGCTTATGGCCCGCAAACCCAAGGATTTGATGAGGTGTGCAGTAATCCCCACGCCGGGCATCCAAAAAGTTATTATCCGCCCTATTTCCCGGATGGAAAGTTTTCTGATGAAGTTGAGGAAGATAAATACCTGACCGATTTTTTCACAGATAAAGCAGTTGACCTCATCAAATCAGGCAACAAGGCAAAACCGTTTTTGCTTCAGTTATCTTATCAAAATGTACATGCACCTAATGTTGGCAAAAAGGAATTTTTGGATTTATACAAACAAAAAGGTTTCGAGGGCAATTTAATAGAATACGGGGCACAGGTTAGTGCTGTTGATCAGTCGGTTGGTCGCATTCTGGATGCCATTAGAGATGCCGCAATAGAAGATAATACAATTGTGCTTTTTGCATCAGATCAGGGATCACTGTTTCCGAATACTCCTTTAAGGGGAACGAAGCAGGTTGGGACTGCACTTTACGAGGGAGCTGCAAAAATCCCTTTCATTGTAAAATGGCCCGGAATTACCAACGCCGGAGATAAAGATGAAACACATATCCAAACAACCGATATTTTTCCAACACTGTTAGAAATTGTGGGCGAAAAACCTGATGATTTTGAAGGTCTGGAAGGCAAAAGTCTTGTGAATGTTATTAAAAACAAACAGCCTCTAACCCGTGAAGCACTTTATTTCTATCGGAGCTATGATAGCCAGTATGCTTCGGTTTTAAGAAGTGATAATTACAAATTAATTGCCTATAGAAATGGAGAATATGAACTATATAAGGTTGATGAAGACATTTCAGAAGAAAATAACCTGGTAAAAACAAAACCTGATGTGGTAAAAGAACTTGCGGAGTTGTTATTTAATTGGGAATCGAAATACGGCTTAAAATAGTTGCCAAAACAAGCAACTCTCTCTTAGAAATAATCAACTAAATTAAGTAACGGTTTGATTCTATTTAGTCGAAAATTTCTACGCTTTGCTTTCAATGAAAGTCTGCAATAAGTAGTGAAAATGACATAAGCTTTTGGATTTAGTAATTAAAGAAATGCAATTCTAGATATGTCTATAATCCATTTATAATAAAACAACTTAATTATGAATCACAAAGATTTGAAAATAGGCATGAGGAGTTTATTCTTTATTTGTTATATGCTGTTGGTTGGTGCTATTGTTAGTTGTCAAACCAAAGAATCAAAGAACACAGAAAAACTAAATAAGTTACCAAATATTGTAATTATTTACCTAGACGATCTGGGCTATGGCGATGTAGGTGCTTATGGTGCCACCAATATTCAAACGCCTAATATCGATCGTCTGGCAGACGGGGGTGTAATATTTACCGATGGGCATGCTTCTTCTGCTACCTGCACGCCGAGCCGTTACGCACTGCTAACAGGGGTTTATCCGTGGAGAAATCGTGATGCTAAAATTCTACCAGGTACGGCACCGTTGATTATTGATACGGCACAGGTAACCATCCCGAAAATGTTGAAAGAACAAGGATACCATACCGGAGTCGTAGGCAAATGGCACCTTGGGCTTGGAACGGGCAATGTAAACTGGAATGAACACGTTTCACCGGGTCCAAACGAAGTGGGATTCGATTATTCCTTTATTATGGCAGCAACACAAGATCGTGTGCCTACGGTATATCTTGAAAACGGTTTGGTTGAAGGACTTGAACCCAACGACCCGATTAAGATAGATTATGAAAAGAACTTTGAAGGCGAACCAACCGGAAAAGACAACCCGGAATTATTGACAATGAAATGGCACCACGGGCATAACAGTTCAATAGTGAATGGTATACCAAGAATTGGCTTTATGAAAGGCGGCAAAAAGGCGAAATGGAGCGATGTAGATATGGCTGACTATTTTCTTTCAAAAGCACAGGAATACGTGAGAAAACACAAAAACAACCCTTTCTTTTTATACTATGCTTTGCAACAACCACACGTGCCGCGCACTCCCAATCCCCGGTTTGTTGGAAAAACGGACCTTGGACCACGTGGTGATGTAATAGTGGAAGCCGACTGGTGTATTGGTGAATTTATAAAAACCCTTGAAGAAGAGAAGATCCTTGAAAACACATTCATAATTTTTTCGAGCGACAATGGTCCGGTACTTAACGACGGTTATTATGATGAAGCAGTTGAACGACTTGGTAATCATGATCCGAATGGAGGCTTACGAGGAGGTAAATACAGTTTGTTCGAAGCCGGAACACGCGTTCCTTTTATCACTTATTGGAAAGGCCACATTGAACCAAAAAAATCAGACGCTCTGATCAGCCAGCTGGATATTCTGGAATCTCTTGCTAAGCTAACAGGATATGACATCGATTTAGCCGACAGCCAAGAATTACTGGACGTGTTAATGGGGAATTTGGATGAAGCACGTGAAGAACTTGTTCTGGAGGCCTCCTCACGAACCGCATTACGCAAAGGAAACTGGTTAATGATCCCGCCTTATAGTGGACCTGCAATTGAAAGTCTGGTAAATATCGAATTAGGAAATTCCAATGAATTCCTTCTCTATGATTTGAATAATGATCTTGCCCAACAGGAAAATCTTGCAAAAAAAAATCCAGATCAACTTGCTAGAATGATTGAAAAATATGAAGCTATCGTTGGAGAGGTTAATTCAAATGTGGAAGCTTTAGAACTGAAATAGCAAATTTGAACGATGAAATAGTTGTATTCTATCGTCACTCAAATAACCATACAGCTATACCGTTGTCTGCAAACGTACCATTAACTTGAAAAGAAAGTAAACATGAAAAAGGCAAAACTCATTCTCTTGCTAACAATAGCAAACCTGCTATCAGTAAATTTAGCTAATGCAAAGGTAGTACTACCGGCAATTGTGTCATCAAATATGGTTTTACAGCGCAACACAACGATTAAACTTTGGGGTTGGGCTGATGCAAATGAGAAAATTAGTATAGAGGCCTCCTGGTTGAGCCAGGTACTGAATATTGAAGCCGATGATAAGGGTAACTGGAGTGTTCAGGCAAAAACCACCAACAGTAAAAAGCCGCAAACGATAAAAATTAGAAGTGAATCCACCAACATCATTTTGGAGAATGTTTTGCTTGGGGAAGTATGGCTGTGTTCAGGTCAATCGAATATGGAAATGCCCGTAAAAGGCTATAATAACCAACCTGTTAATGGAAGTCTTGAAGCTATAATAAACGCTGCGAATAGCAATATCCGCTTATTTACGGTTAAAAAAAATGCAAGTCTTATTCCCCTGGAGGATGTTGTAGGAGAATGGCTCATTGCCAATCCGCAATCTGTCAAAGATTTTAGTGCAGTTGGCTATTTTTTCGGAAAGAAACTGAATGCTTTATTAGACATACCAATAGGTTTAATTCATGCATCGTGGGGCGCTTCAAGAGTTGAAGCCTGGATGGACGAAGAAACTCTTGCCGAATTTGAGAAAATAGAAATAGCTAAAGAAATTCCGGAAAAGTATCCACAACATTCTCCTACTTTATTGTACAATGGTATGCTTCACCCCTTGCAGGACTATTCTATTAAAGGTGTTGTCTGGTATCAGGGCGAATCCAATATAACAAAGGCAGAGGAATATTTAAGATTATTTCCGGCATTGGTAAAACAATGGCGAAATCAATGGAGGCAGGAAAAATCTCCATTTTACTACGTTCAAATAGCTCCTTTTAAATATTGGGGAAACAGTCCGGTTTATCTAAGAGAAGCACAGTTAAAAAGCATGCAACTAATTGAAAATGCAGGAATGGTCGTAACACTTGATATCGGAGATTGTGAATTTATCCATCCTCCCGAAAAGCGCATTATTGGGGATCGTCTGGCATATTGGGCGCTTTCTAAAGACTATGGTTTTGAAGGAATTGCTTATTCCGGGCCTGTGTACAAGAACTTTGAGATTACCCAAGACGGAAAAATCAACTTGTTTTTTGATTATTGTCCGAATGGTTTGTCCAGTTTTGGTATTCCGTTAGCTGGTTTTGAAATAGCCGGTAACGATAAGATATTTCATCCTGCGACGGCAACAATAAACGAAAATAGAACGGTTACAGTTTTTTCTGAAGAAGTAGCAACCCCCGTTGCAGCTCGTTATGCTTTTATTCCTTGTCCTACAGGAACATTATTTAACATAGAAGGGCTTCCTGCATCTTCTTTCAGAACAGATGATTGGGACGAATAAGACAAAGAAGGGAGGAGAATATGGGCAATACCCCAAGAGTGTATAGGAGAGGTGCGTTCTTTTAACTCAGAAAAGGAAAATCAAGAGGCATTTTGTGCCGAGAAGATAAGAGGCACAGAATTTTCTTGACTGGAGTTAAACCAAATTGGCCACGATTAAACAGCTTTTGTCTTATTATCAGGATTAAAACCGGCTCAGAAAAATCAATTTGGATTTGCACTTATGGAATTTTCGCAAACACTCATAATTTAATAAAATGGTACATTGTATAGCATTGATGTTACAATTGCTTAAATCATTTGATATTCATATAGACTATATTTGATTCAGGAGATGTTAAGATTCCCGAAAAATGGCGGATAGAAATAAATACTCCGATGGGGACACATTTCTATTAGTAACGCAACACGTAACTTGTTAGGTAATTACCATAAGATATAAGGGAAGTATCTGCAGTTGTATCTTAATGAGTTTGTTTACAAACTGAACCGAAAGTATTTTGGCGTCCGATTGTTTGAAAGGGTTGCCAATACAAACATCAGAGGATTACGACTAATGACGGATATTCAATAAACGTTTTAACTTAAAATAACAAAATGAACGATACTGTGAAACGACGCAATTTTTTATTCAGCTCATTTGTGGCCAGCCTGTTCCTAATGACAGGTTTTGCTAACACTGCCGAAAACAGCAAGCAACCGAACATTGTACTGATTCTGGTTGATGATGTAGGAACCGGCTGGATTCCTCCCTATGCGGATCGGCTAACGCCTGCGGATGTCGAACCTGAAATTGTGGCGAGCTACAGCAAAAAGCGCAACCGCAGCCAGCCGGTTAATGTCGGGAAGCACATTGAAGCGGCACGCGCCTGTATGCCGACGCTCTCAAAACTTGCCGCTCAAGGTGCGGTGTTTGATCGCGCTTTCGCCACCGCTTCGCTTTGTGCGCCGAGCCGCGCCGGCCTAATGACCGGGTCATTCCAGCAACGATGGGGAGCGTTCCGCAACATGGATATTGAGGAGCATTCGATTCCGGAAGAAAAAACGGTAATGGCCGAACCGCTGAAAGCTGTCGGGTACCGTTGCGGCATGATCGGCAAGTGGCACATTGCAGAAAAAGACCCGGCCATCATCGAGCAGGTCTGGGCGGACCAGGGCGGAGCCGGTCCAATTCCCGGTTCGAAGCGACATGAGTTGGTGTTGAAAGCCAAAAAGGAATATGGCTGGCAGAGCTCCTCCAAACCTGGTCAGCATCCGCTCGATCAAGGCTTTGATTATTACTTCGGTTATAACAGCTACGACAGCAAGTATTATAATGCCACCGGTCTTTGGGAAAACCATGAGCGCGTCCCCGCACGCCCGAATGGTGAATTTCTGACCGATTTGTTCAATGAGAAGTCATGTGAATTTATCGAATCCGCATTGAAGGAGAGTAAGCCCTTCTTTCTCTATTATGCGCCGATGACACTGCATGGAGGCATCCTACCGCCGCCGGACCATTATTCCGAACCATTCGATACCGGCATTAAATTTTCCAATGAGTATGCCGGGCATCTGTTGGCGCTGGACCAGGGAATCGAACAGATACTCCAAACGTTGACAAAATATGATCAGGAAAAAAACACTCTCTTCATCTTTTCCTGCGACAACGGCTGCACGCTTTACAATGTTCCACCTTATAACGCGCCGCATCGCGGTGGCAAGGGGACCGGGTGGCTGGGCGGGATCAACATACCGTTCGTAGTCTGGCAACCGGGTGTGGTGAAGCCGGAAATCAACCGAGAAATCATCAGTCTGGCGGATGTGATGCCAACGGTCCTGGAGGCCGCCGGAGCATCCATTCCTAAAGATATTGATGGAAAAAGCCTTCTGCCGTTCCTGAAAGGCGAGGCGGAACAAGGTCCGCGGGATCACCTCGTTTCGTCCGCCATCCAGTCCTCGCGATGGTCCTACTGCTATGAAGCTGAAGGCGAGATTAATAACAAGGATGCGAATGATTGCCCTCTCTACGCGTTCAGTATTCAAGGCGACCGCCTTTTAATGCATATCACTGCTATTAAGCCGGGGCTTTACAATGCATTGCCCAAAGGCCTGAAGGAACGAACTCTTCTTTTCGACCTGAAAGCGGACCCACAGCAGCGAACCGACTTGCATACAAAGTATCCGGGAAATGTGTCGAGCATGAACCGGCAGATTCATGAATGGCTTAAGATGTGTCGTGAGCCGCTGACCAGTCAGCAGCAAGACTATAGAGAATTATTAAAGGAGACTAAGTATGAATAAAATTAATACAAAGTTTGTTATCGTATGTTTGGCGGCTATCATCACATTCGGGGCAGCCGCAGAGGAAAAGAAACCTAATCTGATTTTTGTCCTGACAGATCAATGGCGCCGGCAGGCGCTTGGTTTTATGAACGAAGATCCCGTGCTGACACCGAATCTTGATCGTTTCTCCAAGGAGGCTGCAGTATTCACTCATGCTGTGGCCACGGTGCCAGTCTGCGCGCCTGATCGCGCGGTATTGTTGACAGGTAACTATCCGCTTAGAAACGGCGTACTGGCCAACGATATGCGATTGGATGAAAATTCACAGAGCCTCGGTGTGGTTTGCAAAAAGGCGGGGTATCGGACAGGCTATGTCGGCAAATGGCACATTGATGGCGTGAGGGGATTCACTCCGCCAGGTAAACGTCGGCAGGGATTCGATTTTTGGTATAAGTCCATATATCACCATCCATTCAATCAGCCGTATTACATTCAGGATAATCCTGAGCAGATCAAAGTTCAGGGCTGGGCTCCGACGTATGCCACAGATACTGCCATTGATTTCATGAAGGAGAAGTCGGATAAGCCGTTTGCTCTTGTGGTTTCCTATGCGCCGCCGCATAACGGCGGTGGCAAAGGCATGGAGAATACCCACACTCCCGGCATGCTCGATGAAGAAGGAAAACAGAAATACGGCTACGGTTATAAAGCCCCGCAGGAATTTGAAGCGCCTTACCGTACCGATGAATTTAATTCAGAACCACGTCGCCCGAATGTAATGCCGGTAAAGGGTAAGTTTGAATCGGCTCCCGCCATTCCCGGTTACTTTGGTGCCATCACAGCACTCGATCATGAGTTCGGCCGCCTGGTGGATTATTTAAAAGACAACGGGTTGCTTGAAAATACGATCATTATATTCACCTCTGATCACGGCGAAATGATGGGATCGCAAGGCCGCATGACCAAAGGTGTCTGGTATGAAGAATCGATAGGCGTTCCCTGCCTCATAGGAGGTGCAGGCATTCAGCCGCAACGTATTGTATCACCCTTTAATGCGGTGGATGTGATGCCAACACTAATCGGTCTTATGGGCATTGATAAACCTGAGATGGATGGCACAGACTTTTCTCCGCTGCTGACCGGCGGAGATATGGAGGTACCTGAATTCTCTTTTCTCTCGTTCTACAAGGGCGGTGCGCCGGAAAGTTACCGGCAATGGCGCGCTGTTTATTCTGAGCGATTCACCTACGTGACCGTTGATGATTGGGCCGGTTGGGAAAATTCGAATATTCCGCAGAATGGTGTTGCCACGCTCTACGATCGCAAGGCTGATCCCTTCCAGCAAGAGCCGATCTTTCGTGGTGAAGGTGCCGACGCGATCATGGATAAGATGCATGCCGCATTGAAATTGCTTCTGGAGGAACAAAACGACCCCTTTCTGGAAAATTGCTGGGTAGGACGATCCGGCGAGAAGACTGTGACTGATCCTACTGCTCGCTACGATGCATTGATCGACCGGTATTACAAACAGGTGCAGTGAATGCCAGTCGTACCCTGTAACCAATTTTATAGTCTTAAAAAATTCGACAACGAAGAAGTTCGCTAAAGTTGAGGTTGTTTTTTAATTCTTTATAATCTTTTTCAAAGCCGTCTTTAAATATAATGTTACATCGCATAGCAATGATGTTACAATTGCTCAAATCATTTGATGTACATTATAATATATTTGTTTCAGGAGATGTTAGGACCACTGAAAAATGGCGGAAAGAAATAAATACTCCAGCGGATACATATTACTATTAGTAATGCAAAACGGAACTTGTTGGTTAATTACCACAAGATAAAAGGGAATTATCTGCAGCTAAATCTTAATGAGATTGTGTACAAACTGAACCGAAAGTATTTTGGCGGCGGTTATTTGAAATGGCTGTCATCGCAAATGTCAGAGGAATAGACTAATAACGTATATTCAAAAAATTAAAATGAAACTAAAATGAAGAGATTTTATCACTCACATTTATTATTTAGCATTTTTTTGTTTCTGTTGGTCTCGTGCAGTTGTAAGGTAGTTAACGGCGATGCTACTAAGTTGATTATTTATCCAGCGCCCGAGGGAGAAATACTTTCGGAGGATTACACCCTGGAAGTCAATGACCAGCCTGTAGATATCTATCTGGCTAAGATTGCTGACGTGGAAAACCCGCCAGACTGGTTGTTAAAACCAGAAGATGTTGGTGGTCCTTATTCGTTCACCTATTTTGATTTTTCGGGTGAAGTCACCATCAAAATAACCTCTTTGAAGAAATCTCTCGACAAGTTGGTGATCCGCCCTTTGTCGGCTGGTATAATTCCGGAAGTCAGCGGGAACACCCTAATATTTACGATTAATGAGCCTTGCAAACTCTCCATTGAGCCGGAAGGAAGGATTGAGCCGCTAATCTTATTCGCGAATGCTCCTGAATTAGATCCACCAGGCGAAGAAGATGATGACGTCATCTACTTCGGTCCGGGAATTCACAAACCTGAAAGAATTGAACTCAGTTCCGGGCAAACGCTCTATATTGCCGGTGGAGCTATCGTCAAAGGGGGAGTGGCTGTTTCCGGCGAAAACATAAAAATTATGGGGAGAGGGATTCTATGTGGCAATGATTGGCAATGGCGAAAGGGACCCGGAAGAATGATCGGTATAAATGAGTCCAGAAATATAATTATAGATGATATTATACTGAGAGGATCCTGGAGTTGGACAATTCCTATCTACAACAGCGATTCTGTCTCAATTACCAATGTCAAACTTGTCTGCAGTAAAAACCCAAATGATGATGGCATTAACCCCTGTAATTCCCAGCGGATATATATCAGGGATTGTTTTATTCGTACCGATGATGACTGCATCGCAATGAAAGGCATTCGCCGGGGATCCGAGAATGACAACGTTGAATACATTACTGTTGAGAATTGTTTGCTTTGGTCCGATCGGGCACGTGTTTTCCTGCTGGGTCACGAAAGCAGGGCAGAATATATGCGGCATATTGTTCTCCGTAATCTCGACATTCTGCATTTCAATATGACACCTTTTCTATTTGAACCTGGAGAGGAGATGTCTATAGAAGATGTAATTGTAGAAAATGTTACGGCTTACGCCGATTATCCCAAACACACCAATTCCGGGCCATTTGATTTAATTCGTCTAAAACCTGCAGTAAACCAATATATGAGAACTAAGGTGCCGGGAAAGATTAAGAATGTTCATTTTGAGAATGTTGTATTAACAGGTGCCGAAAAAGAAGGATGGTATCCGATACAGGTTATGGGTGCGGACGCAGAACATATGGTGACAAATGTGACTTTTGAGAATATCACCTGGTTTAATAACTTATTGGGTGAAAATTCTCCACAAGTAAAAATTGAAGAAAATACCAGAAATATCCGGTTTGTAAATTCGCAGGGCAAGTAAACAAATAAAAACAACTGGAAATGGATAAGTCTCAAAGATCACTATTTCAAGAAATGCAGGGACTTACTTTGAAATATAGAAAAATTATATTATCACAAAATCAGATAACTATCTAGAATTAAATTATAATAAAGTATGTCAAGTCATTTACATAAATACTGTTGCAAGCTATTGGAGGTTCAATTAAAACTGTCCAACATGAAGTTACTTATTCTTTTCTTTATGGTATCAGCTGCTTTTTTCTCAGGTTGTCAGGAAAGTGCGAGAGAAGAAGCCCCGCGTCCCAATATATTGTTTGCCATTGCCGACGACGCCACGTGGAAGCATTTTGGCGCGTATGGATGCGACTGGGTGGAAACCCCGGCGTTCGACCGTGTCGCCGAAAACGGGATTCTGTTTACCCGCGCTTACACACCCAACGCCAAGTGTGCGCCGTCGCGTTCGTGCATTATGACCGGGCGCAATAGCTGGCAACTGGAAGAAGCTGCTAATCACTCACCAAATTTCCCGGCAAAGTTCAAGACCTATGCCGAAGCCCTTGGCGAGCATGGTTACTGGGTTGGCAGTACTGCAAAAGGCTGGGCACCCGGTGACCCTGGAGAAATTAATGGGAAAAGAAGGGAACTCACAGGTCCCAAATTCGATGAGTTTAACACCGAACCGCCGGCAAAATATATAAGCAACAACGATTACGCTCGGAACTTCGAAGCTTTCCTGGAACAGCGTCCTGAAGGTCAGCCGTTTTGTTTTTGGTATGGCAGTACCGAACCGCACCGCGAATATGAATTTGAAGCAGGGATAAAAAAGGGCGGCAAAACCCGGGGGCAAATCGACGAGGTGCCGGATTTTTGGCCAGATGTGGATACAATAAGAGCCGACATGCTGGATTATGCTTTCGAGATTGAATATTTCGACCAGCACCTTCAACGCATGCTGCAGAAACTGGAAGAAATCGGGGAGCTGGACAATACGCTGGTGATTGTCACAGCCGACAACGGGATGCCCTTTCCAGGTATAAAGGGACAGGTTTACGAATATTCAAACCACCTTCCACTCGCGATTATGTGGCCCAACGGTATCAAGAATCCGGGACGCGTGGTGACCGACTTTGTCAATTTCATCGATTTTGCACCTACCTACCTGGAATTGACCGGATTGTCGGTTGAAGACGCCGGAATGCAGCCGGTTACAGGCAAAAGCCTGACCGATATTTTTTATTCGGAAGAAGAGGGAGACGTGGTTCCCGACCGTGACTTTGTGCTGGTTGGAAAAGAACGGCACGATGTGGGCCGTCCGGATGATGTGGGTTATCCGGTACGAGGCATTTTTAAAGGGGAATACCTTTACCTGCGTAATTTTAAACCGGACCGCTGGCCGGCAGGAAATCCGGAAACTGGCTACCTGAATACCGACGGAAGCCCGACCAAAACCTACATTCTGGACACCCGCCGAAAAAAAGGCGTATTGGATTTCTGGCAATTTAATTTTGGCAAACGCCCAGCGGAGGAGTTGTACAACATTAAATCTGACCCGTATTGCATGAACAACCTGGTGGATGTGGAAAATTTTGATGACATCAAGGCAAAACTGGCAGGTGAGTTGACTAAAAGACTCGAAGAACAAAATGACCCGCGAATCCTGGGTAACGGAGATGTATTCGACAATTATGAATATTCCGGTGCAGTGCGCAATTATTACAATCGATATATGAGTGGCGAAGATGTTCCGGCAGGCTGGGTGAATGAATCTGATTTCGAAAAGGATTCTTTATTTCCCAATTAATTTTTTTAAAAGTAAAATGTATAATATACGGAATTGACCATCTCCCGAAAAATGGATTGATCAAGCTCTACAAATCCATTCATGTCTGGGGTTTAAAGATGTTTATAGATGAGGAAAGCTGGTTTGAAAAGGTTATTTTTATTGTGCAAACAAAAGCAAATAATCTCTAAAAATGGATCAATTCATAATTGGGGTGAATTTTAAGATTACGCATAAATCTTAGCGACTCTAAAAAGGAAAATTCAATATCGACAACAGCTCCTTGAGTTGCAGGAAAGCATTAAGTTTGGCTTTAAATGATTCAGCAGAGGCATTTGTAAGTAGGGTTTGCTGATTTTCTCAGAATTCACATATAATACATTGATTATCAATATCTATTTGTTCATGTTTTCAAGGCTGATGATTGGCATAAATGCACGGTTTTATATAAAT
>TARA_R110002050_G_scaffold75144_1_pt1 | contig 32504 bp, 35 predicted proteins | sample TARA_R110002050 | Tara Oceans TARA_R110002050 (sample SAMEA4396988) | marine metagenome | biome: Polar Biome; feature: [DCM] deep chlorophyll maximum layer (ENVO:01000326); material: water (ENVO:00002006), including particulate matter (ENVO:01000060) such as... | depth 25 m
CCCAAAGCAGGCGCGATAACCGGGCTACGCTACACCCCGAAAAAATTTCTTTAACGGGGAGCAAATATACTTTTTTTATACAATAACCAACGATATATTTTCTTAATTTTTAACAAAAAACCACTTAATAGCATTCAAATAAAAAACTTTAAATTAGCTTCAAAATATATTTTAATGATTTTCAAAAATAAAGAGAGTCTACTAACTATTATTTTGCATTTTAGTTTATTGTTTTCCTATTCACAAATTAGTGTTAAAGGAAAAGTAATTGACAATGAAAATGGTGCTTCAGTTGCCAATGTTCAAATTTTAAATCTTCAAACGAATGTCATTAAAAACACAAATGACAATGGAGAATTTGTAATATATGAAGCCGGAATTCATAGATTCAGTAAAACGGGATATCAAGATCAAGAAATTACTATTATAAATTCAGGATACCTTATTGTGCAACTTTATATAAACCCATCAGAATTAAATGAAGTTATAGTCAGTACCAATCAAATACCCGAAAAATTAAGAAAATCTGTTTCGACCATAAATATCATTACTTCTAAAGCCATCGAGAATTCAAATAATATTAATTTCAATACTGTTTTAAATCAAGTTCCAGGTGTTTTTATGCAAACAGGTTCCTTAAACACCAATAAAATATCCATTAGAGGTATTGGTTCAAGAAACTTATATGGAACATCAAAAATAAGAGCCTATTTTAAGGACATTCCTTTAACAACGGGTAACGGCGAAACTTCCATAGAAGATTTTGAACTTGGGTCAATTTCTCGTTTTGAAATCATAAAAGGTGCAGCTTCAAGTATTTATGGGGCTGGATTAGGTGGCACAATTCATTTAATGCCTCAAAACTCCTATCTCAATCAATCAAATATCCAAAGTGAGTTTTCAATGGGTTCATATGGTTTGATTAAAGGCATTATTAATATTAATCACGGAACCAAAACCAATAGCCTAAGAGTCATTTATAGCAATACGCATAGCAATGGGTATAGAAAAAACAATGAATATGACAGACAAACTTTCACATTTAATTCCAATCACTATTTAAACGAGAAAAATCAAATAACCTTTATAGGAAGTTATGTCGATTTAAAATCATTTATCCCAAGTTCCATTGATGAAGAAGCTTATAAAAACAACCCTACATCGGCTGCTTTTACATGGAAGCAATCAAAAGGCTATGAAGACTCACAAAGAGGTGTTTTTGGGGTTTCTTGGGATCATCGATACAATAACCATATAAAACATTTAACCAGTGTTTTTACTTCCTTTAAAAAAGCATATGAGCCAAGACCTTTTGATGTTCTAAAAGAAAACACCGTTGCATTAGGTATTAGAACCCGATTATTAGGAACACATACCTTATTTAACAATAACTTGAATTGGACTATGGGAGTCGAAGTTTTTAAAGATAACTATAAATATGGAACCTTTGAAAATTTATATCAAGATTATCCTGCTGGAACAGGAAGTGTACAAGGAGCATTATTATCTGATTTCAAAGAAAAAAGAACCTATTATAATGTCTTTTTTGAAACAAACTATAGCCTTACCGAGAAGACCACCCTTTCTATTGGTTTAAATTATAATAAAACACATTATAAATTAAAAGATAGATTTGTCACAGAAGCGAACCCAGACCAATCTGGTTCTTATACGTTTAATGCAATGTTATCTCCCAAGTTTGGTGTTTCTCATATTTTTTCTGATAATATAAGTGTATATTCAAATATTAGCCATGGCTTTTCGCCACCTACAACAACTGAAACTTTATTGCCAGATGGTTTAATAAATTCCAATATAAAACCAGAAACAGGTTGGAATTATGAGATTGGCACGCGTACAACCTTTAACAGCAACCGTCTGCAATTAAATATAGCAATTTACAGGCTTAATGTCAAAAATTTACTTGTTGCAAGAAGAACTTCCGACGATCAGTTTATTGGGGTTAATGCCGGAAAAACGCAACACGATGGCCTAGAGTTATCTTTGCAAAATCAATGGCTCACATCTAAAAAGTTTACATTAACACAATTCCTTACCTATACTCTAAATAATTTTGTTTTTAAGGAATTTATTGATGACAACAACAATTATTCTGGCAACAAATTAACTGGTGTCCCATCAAATATATTCAACACCGGAATAGATTTTACATCAGGAACAGGAATTTACGGAACCATCCAATTTCAACATGTTGGAAAAATACCCATGACAGATAGTAATTCCCTTTATTCAGATGATTATAATCTTACAAACCTAAAAGCAGGTTATAAACTATCTATTTATAAGAACCTGAATTTGAATATATATTTTGGACTTGACAATGTTTTTGATGAGCAATATGCATCACAAATACTCATTAACGCCATAGGCTTTGGCGGAAGTGCCCCTAGATATTATTATCCAGGAAATTCAATAAATTATTATTCCGGATTTAATTTAAATTTCTTATTTTAATAAAAAAAAACGATGAAACAATATTTTGCATTACTATCCGTGATTTTTTTATCCTCTTTCTCCTGTGCACAACCGCACCCAACAAAAATTTTAGCAGAAGATCCAGAGGTAGTTAATTTCACTAGTGAAGTTGTAATCCCAGGTTTAAATATCCCTTGGGGAATGGCCTTTTTACCGGACGGCAGTATGCTTGTTACTGAAAAAACCGGTGAATTTTATCATGTTATAAATGGTGAAAAACACGTTATTGAAGGTATGCCTGAAATTTACGTACGTGGACAAGGTGGATTAATGGATGTTAAATTGCATCCAAAATATGAAGAAAATGGATGGATTTACTTAACATACGCATCCCCTTTAGGTGAAGGTGATGGTGGGAACACTGCCATTATGAGAGCAAAACTTAACGGAAATACCTTAATTGAAAAAAAAGTGCTTTATAAGGCAAGTCCTAACTCCACCAAAGGCCAACATTTTGGCTCAAGAATAGAATTTGATAATGACGGGTATTTATATTTTTCAATTGGTGAACGCGGTAATCGTGATGTCAATCCGCAAGATATCACAAGAGATTGCGGAAAAATATATAGACTTTATGATGATGGCAGAATACCAGAAGACAATCCATTTATTAATGTACCCAATGCAAAAAAAGCCATTTACAGCTATGGACATCGCAATCCTCAAGGCCTCATAAAGCACCCTGTAACTGGGAAAATTTGGGAACATGAACATGGCCCTCAAGGTGGCGATGAAATAAACATCATTGAAAAAGGGAAAAATTATGGATGGCCAGTTATCTCTTATGGTATTAATTATGATGGCACTTCATTTACAGACATCACTGAAAAAGAAGGTATGGAACAACCGTTTTTCTATTGGACGCCTTCTATTGCACCTAGCGGAATGACCTTTGTTACTTCAAACCTATACCCAGATTGGAAGGGCAATCTTTTAGTTGGTTCTTTGAAATTCAATTATATTGAACGACTGGTTATAGAAAACAATCAAGTTGTAAAACGAGAAAAATTACTTGAAGGTATTGGGCGGGTAAGAAATGTAATTCAAGGACCAGATGGCTATATTTATGCCGGAATTGAAGGCAAAGGAATTATTAAAATAATTCCTCAAAAATAAAAATGAAGTTAGTTATAACTGCATTTCTAGTAATATTTATACTAACTATTACACTTATTCCGCAAAATGATCCTTTAAAAGAAAGCATAGTTAGAGGCAAAGAAATTTATATCGATTTTTGTATCACGTGTCACTTACCTTCTGGCTTAGGGACTGAAAACACATATCCTCCTTTGGTAAACTCAGATTATTTAAGAAATAACAGAGAAGCAAGTATAAGAGGCATTAAATTTGGACAAGAAGGCGAAATGACAGTAAACGATATGGTGTATAATAATGTCATGGCCCCTTTAGGTTTAAGTGATGCCGAAGTGGCAGATGTTATGAATTATATAACCAACAGTTGGGGAAATTCAAATAACAAAATGATTACTCCAGAAGAAGTTTCTGCAATTAAAAAATAAATTTTAAAGCCTTTTATACCTTTCCATTTAATTAACTTTGTATCATTAAACAAAACAAACAAGAATGCTGATCATAGGAATTGCCGGTGGCACAGGTTGTGGAAAAACAACGGTAGTAAATAAAATTATAAATGAACTCCCCGAAGGTGAAGTTGGTGTCATCTCACAAGATTCCTATTATAAAGATACATCGCATTTAAGCTATGAAGAGCGTATTAAGATAAATTTTGATCACCCAAGATCTATAGATTTTGAACTTTTGGTGACCCATTTGGAATCCCTAAAAAAAAACATTGCTATACACCAACCTGTCTATTCGTTCGTTAAACATAATAGAACCGGAGATACCATTTTAACGCACTCAAGAAAAGTAATGATTGTTGAAGGTATTTTAATATTTACAAACCCCGAACTAAGGGATATGTTTGATATTAAATTGTTTGTACATGCTGATACAGATGAACGCTTAATCAGACGTTTGAAACGTGATATATCTGAACGTGGCAGGGATTTAGACGAGGTTTTATTGCGCTATCAAAACACTTTAAAACCCATGCATGATCAGTTTATTGAACCTATGAAAGAGTATGCCGATATGATTATTCCAAACAATAAACACAATACGGTTGCCATAGACATTGTTAAATCCATTATTTCACAAAAACTATAAATGTCTGTTTTCAAACATAAATCCAAATTTTTAAAACCATTTAAAAATGTGTTTATCCTCATTTTAGTGGTTTTTATTGTTTGGATGCTGTTTTTTGATGCCAACTCCTGGCTTATCCATCATGAATTAAATTCAGATATTGATGATTTAGAATCACAAAAAGAATATTATCAAAAAGAGATTGAAAAAGATAAAAAAGCCATAAAAAAACTGAGCACTGAAGAAGGTTTGGAAAAATTTGCGCGCGAAGAGTATTATATGAAGCGTGATAGCGAGGAAATATTTATTATTGAATACGAAGACAGTTTAAAAACAACAGATAATGAGTAAATTATTTAATGGATTTGATGCCGTAACTTCAAAACAGTGGAAACAACAAATACAATTTGACCTGAAAGGCGCCAATTATAATGATGCGCTTATTTGGAAAACTGTTGAAGATATTGACGTAAAACCATTTTATCACGCTGATGAATTCAAGGTTTCACCCAAACTATCAAATAATGGGGCCACGTCATGGAATATTTGTCAAACTATCTATGTTGCTGATGTAAAAAAATCAAATAAAAAAGCTGTAGATGCTATTGAAAGAGGTGCTGAAAGCATCAAATTTATTATTCCAGATGAAACCATTTCCATAACCAATCTAATTGAAAATATTGACATCGCTTCTACCCCACTTTACTTTGAAATGGAATTCCTTTCTGAAAAATATATCAGTCGATTTTTAACCATTTCCAACAAAGAAAACATCCATATTCAAACTGATATTATTGGAAATCTCGCCAAAAGTGGAAACTGGTTTAGTTCACTTAAAAATGACCATATATTACTGGAAGCCATTGTAAAGCAAACCAATACTTTAACCATTGACGCTACCTTATATCAAAACTCTGGCGCCAACATGGTGCAGCAATTGGCATATGCTTTATCTCATTCCAATGAATACTTATCTCATTTTGATTCCATTCTTGAGAAAGATAAAAAGCAATCAACTAAAGTAATTTTTAATGTTTCAATGGGAACAAACTATTTTTTTGAAATTGCTAAACTCAGAGCTCTACGAATTTCGTGGAAAACACTAGCATCCCAATATGGTTATAATACCGCGTGTCTGATTAATGTAACCCCAACAAAACGCAACAAAACGCTGTATGATTACAACACCAACATGTTGCGAACCACAACCGAATATATGAGTGCCATATTGGGTGGAGCCAATTCCGTTTGTAGCTTATCATATGATGCGTTATATCATAAAGACAATGAATTTGGAGAACGTATAGCCCGCAATCAACTATTAATTTTGAAATATGAAAGTTATTTTGATAAAGTAGCTAATCCGGCAGATGGTTCCTACTTTATTGAAACATTAACCAACCAATTAGCTGAAAAAGCCTTGGAATTATTTAAAAACATAGAAGCAAATGGTGGTTTTTTAACCCAATTAAAAACAGGGACCATTCAGAGAAAAATAAAAGAAAGTGCCACCAAAGAACAACAGCGGTTTGACAATGACGAAAAAATTTTAGTTGGCAGTAACAAAAACGTAAATCCCAATGATAAAATGAAAAATGAGCTTGAACTTTATCCTTTTGTCAAAACAAACCAAAGAAAAACCTTGATTGAACCAATAATTGAAAAAAGATTATCAGAAAAACTAGAACAACAACGATTAAAAACAGAAGATTAAAATGAAAACAAAATTTTACCTAATGACATTGTTATGTCTGTTTACATTATTTAGCTGTAAACAAAACAATACTTTTACAGACTTCAAATATGCAGACCAACCAGTTGTTTTAAACTGTGAAAACTTAAATTCAAAACTGTATCAAGAAGCCCTTTATTCTTTTGAAAATGATATTGCAAATTTTTACAGTAAAGATAAAAATAGTCTATCAAGATCATATTCTCAATTTATTAGAGCTTCTGCGTTTAACCAAGTAAAATTTACAGAAATTGTCTCTCCTCATACATTACAAGTTTTTGAAGCCTTAAAAAAAGATTCTGATTTATGGAATTCAAATAATTCCACAGATCATTTTAATTACAAGAGTTCTTTGATGAATTGTATTGCAAAAAATATTGGCGATAAAGATTTAAAAACCACATTAAACGCCTTGTTATCAACCAATAGCATGAGTTCTAAATTATTTAATGCACCATTAATATCCAACTATGGATCTGTGATTAACGACAAATATTTAGCTACCTACGTTGCTTTTGATTTATTTTATGCCAGATTATTTGATGTTGATTTTACGCAAATTAAAGCAGAAAAACCACAAGCAAAAGTTGATTTTAATGTAACTCAATAATTTCAATAATTCCTGAAGTTCATTAAAAAATAGGGCATAAATTTTAGATTAAATAAAACTAGTCTTATTTTTTAGCAAATCAATTTTTTACTTTATGTGTGAATCTTCTTAAATTTTAATATTAGACTAAAAATAATAGGGATTAATGTTAACAAGTTCGATTTTTATTCCTCATAAATAATCGTATTTTTACCGCTCATAAAACCAAATCGAATTAATGGGTAAAATCATTGCAATTGCCAACCAAAAAGGTGGCGTTGGAAAAACAACAACGTCAATCAATTTAGCCGCTTCACTCGGCGTACTTGAAAAAAAAGTATTACTTATAGATGCTGACCCTCAGGCAAATGCAACATCAGGTTTAGGAATAAACGTGGATACCGTTGAAATAGGAACGTATCAACTTTTAGAACACTCTAATTCGGCCAAAGAAGCCGTTATAACCACTGATACGCCAAATTTAGACATCATTCCTTCACATATAGACTTAGTTGCTATTGAAATTGAATTGGTAGATAAGGAGGAACGAGAATATATGCTTAAAAAAGCCTTAGTGGACATTAAAAATGACTATGACTTTATTATAATTGATTGTGCGCCATCACTTGGATTACTAACCTTAAATGCTCTTACCGCAGCAGATGCCGTAATTATTCCTATTCAATGTGAATATTTTGCGCTTGAAGGTTTAGGGAAATTGTTAAACACCATAAAAAGTGTTCAAAAAATTCACAATCCAGAGCTGGATATTGAAGGTTTATTGCTTACCATGTATGACTCCAGATTAAGATTATCAAATCAAGTGGTTGAAGAAGTTCAAAAGCATTTCAATAACATGGTATTTCAAACTATTATTCAACGAAATGTGCGTTTAAGCGAAGCACCAAGTTACGGAGAGAACATAATTAAATATGATGCAACTAGCAAAGGTGCCACAAATTACTTAAGTTTGGCAAAAGAAATTATCAATAAAAACTCCTAAATTATGGCTAAAGCAATTAAGAAACAAGCTTTAGGTAGAGGTTTATCAGCGCTTTTAAAAGATCCTAGTAATGACATTCAATCTGTTCAAGATAAGAATGCCAATAAAGTTATTGGAAGTATTATTGATCTTGATATTGATGCTATTGATGTAAATCCATTTCAGCCCCGAACAAATTTTAATGAAGAATCACTTCGAGAGTTAGCCTCTTCCATTAAAGAACTCGGGGTTATACAACCCATAACTGTTAGAAAATTAGGGTTTAACAGCTACCAGCTCGTATCTGGAGAACGTCGTTTCAGAGCTTCAAAATTAATTGGATTAGAAACCATTCCGGCTTATATAAGATTAGCTAACGACCAAGAATCATTAGAAATGGCCTTGGTTGAAAATATTCAACGTCAAGATTTAGATCCTATTGAAATTGCCTTATCCTACCAACGATTAATTGAAGAAATTAAGGTTACACAAGAGGTGTTAAGTGAACGCGTTGGAAAAAAACGTTCAACCATTGCTAATTATTTACGTTTATTAAAACTAGATCCTATAATCCAAACGGGAATGCGTGATGGGTTTATCTCCATGGGTCATGGTCGTGCCATTATTACTATTGAAGACCAAGCGGCTCAACTGGATATCTATGAAAAACTTCTTTCTAATAAATTATCTGTAAGAGAAACTGAAGCCTTGGTACGAAATTATAACAATCCAGAAACTAGTGTTATAACACCTAAAAATGAAACCACACCTGAGATTCCTGAATTTATACAAAAAGGTATAAAAGAATTTTCAGAATACTTTGGACACAAAATAGACGTTAAAGTATCAAAAAATGGAGCAGGAAAAATTACCATTCCTTTTCATTCCGAAGAAGATTTTAACCGTCTAAAAAAACTTGTTAAACGTGCCAAGTAAATTATTAATACTATATGTATTCTTGTTTTTGTCTTGTTATTATATCACAGCACAAAACCAAGAAAAAGATAATTTACCTGCCACTATTACTACTGAAGACGAAATAGAAATTGCCGAACCAATTAATCCGTTAGCACCTGCAAAAGCTGCCTTTTACTCAGCAGTATTACCTGGTTTAGGACAAGCATATAATAAAAAATATTGGAAAATCCCCATCGTATATGCCGCTTTAGGTACCGGCATCTATTTTTATATTGATAACAATAAAAATTATAACCTTTACAGAGATGCCTATAAAAGGCGATTGGCAGGATTTGAGGATGATGAATTTTTTGGCAGGATTACTCTGGATGGTTTGCAACGTGCCCAAAAATTATACCGAAAAAACAAAGAAATCTCTCTTTTGGTTACCATGGGGATGTACGCTTTAAATATTATTGATGCCAACGTGGACGCTCATTTAATGCAATATAACATAGATGAAAATTTAACGCTTGCACCACATGTTATCATCAATGAAATAAACGCAAAAAGTGATGTGGGATTAACCTTAAATTTTAAATTTTAATAACTACAAAAAGCCATTAAATAAAAAGATGAAAATCGCATTATTAGGTTACGGAAAAATGGGTAAAACCATTGAGCAAATAGCAATACAGCGTGGGCATCAAATCATACTTACGGTGGATAAGGATGATGACGATTATGATATTACAAAAGCCGACGTAGCCATTGATTTCAGTATTCCAACGGTAGCTTTTAATAATATTTCAAATTGTATAAACCATAAAGTTCCTGTGATTTCAGGAACAACAGGATGGCTTCAAGATTATGATAAAGCAGTTGCACTTTGTAAAGAAAAAGACGCTGCACTTATTTATGCGTCAAATTTTAGTTTAGGCGTCAATATTTTTTTCGAACTCAATAAAACGCTTGCAAAAATGATGGGGCAACTTCAACAATATCAAGTAAGTTTGGAAGAAATTCATCATACCCAAAAATTAGATGCCCCAAGCGGAACTGCTATAACTTTGGCAAATGGTATTATTTCAGAACATTCTGGTTATGAAAACTGGAAGCTTGATTCCAATGAAAATAAAGTTATTCCTATTACTGCAAAACGCATTGAAGATGTCCCCGGAACCCACACGGTTACTTATAAAAGTGACGTAGATACCATAACTATTGAACATCAGGCACATAACAGACAAGGGTTTGCTCTTGGTGCCGTTATTGCTGCGGAATGGATTGTTGGAAAAAAAGGTGTGTTTACCATGAATGATGTGTTAAATATTGGTTAATCCTTTTAAAAAGAGTAACATAATAAAATTTAATACCACTAACTATAAAATAAAATAATTATGACTTTAATGCAATGGTTTATATTTTTCTTGGTGATTCAAGGCATTCATGGTTTAGGAACCTGGAAATTATATATAAAAGCAGGCAGACAAGCTTGGGAAGCATTTATCCCTGTTTATAATGCCGTGGTATTAATGAAAATAATAAATAGACCTTGGTGGTGGACTATCTTATTGTTTTTACCCATTGTAAACCTCATTATGTTTGCTGTAGTTTGGGTAGAAACTGCCAGAAGCTTTGGAAAAAATTCTAATATTGATAGCTTATTAGCAGTTTTAACTTTAGGTTTTTATAATTACTACTTAAATTATTTTGCTGAAGTTGAACATAATAAAGACAGAAGTTTACAACCAAGAACTGGTTTAGGAGATTGGGTAAGCTCTATCTTATTTGCCATTGTTGCGGCTACCATTGTGCATACCTATTTTATTCAACCATTTACCATACCAACGTCATCATTGGAAAAAACACTGTTGGTTGGCGATTTTCTGTTTGTTAGCAAGCTTAATTATGGAGCCAGAATACCTATGACAACCATAGCAGCTCCAATGGTTCATGATACTATTCCTTTTCCAAAAATCAAATCGTATGTTTCAAGATTTGAGTTGCCTTATTTAAGATTTCCAGCATTTCAAAAAATTAAACATAATGATATTGTTGTTTTCAACTGGCCTGTTGATACCATGCTGGACATGAGACATACCGATAAATACTATTATAAGCCCATAGATAAAAAAACCAATTATGTAAAACGTTGTGTTGGACTTCCTGGGGATTCTCTTGAAGTAAAAAATGGTTTTGTTTACATTAATGGGAAACAAAATGTTTTACCAGACCGTGCAAAGCTTCAGTTTTCATATATGATTGAAACTAAAAATGGCCCATTTAATAGTTCTCAATTAGCCAACAGATACAATATCACAGATTTTCCGCAGTATAATCAGGATGGATCCGTCAGCTATTTTCCTGCCATAACGGATGAAGATTTGAATACATTTAAAAATCATCCCAACGTTAAAAGTATCACACCATTAAAGGAAGAAAAAGGTAAAAGAGACCCCAATATTTTCCCTCAGAACCCAGATTACAACTGGAACAATGATTTCTTTGGCCCATTGTACATACCCCAAGCAGGAAAAACCATCGATATTAATTTAAATGTATTACCGCTTTATAAACGGGTTATTACCGCATATGAAGGCAATACGCTTAAAATTCAAGGGAACCAAATTTTAATTAACGGAAAGATTGCAACTACCTATACCTTTAAACAAGATTACTATTGGATGATGGGTGATAATAGGCATAATTCACAAGACGCCAGAGCATGGGGATTTGTACCTTTTGATCACGTTGTTGGTAAGCCTGTATTTATTTGGATGAGCTGGAATACCAATGGTAAAGGTCTGGAAAAAATACGTTTTGATAGATTATTTACTACTGTTGGAGGAAGTGGGCAACCGGTGTCTTATTTTATTCCGTTTTTAGTCATTCTTTTTGGATGGATGGGCTATAATAAATGGAGAAGACGTAAAAAAAATAGTTGATTTGTTTTTTGTTAATTCGGTAATTTGAAATGTATACTTATAGTTTGAAAAGTTAGATGTTTGGATTGAATCAAAAGCACTTTCAAAAAATATTTATATTATTACTAATGAATTTCCTCTTGATGAAAAATTTGGTTTAACATCACAATTAAAAAGGGCATCTATATCCATATGCTCCAATATTGCTGAAGGTTCAGCTAGAAAAACAAATAAAGACAAGGCTCATTTTACAATAATGGCTTTTAGTTCTGCTGTTGAAGTTTTAAATCAAATTATTATTGCACATGAGTTAGATTTTATTGATTTAAAACAATACACAAGTTTAAGAGAACAAATTGAAAGTATTACAAATAAATTGAATGCGTTAAGAAACTATCAAATAAACAAATAAACAAATAAACGCATCAACAAATGGACATTTTAATTCATCCTACATATTTCCCAAATATCGCACATTTTGTAGCTATGGTTAAAGCTAAAAATGTGACCTTTGAGGCGGATGATAATTTTTTAAAACAAACCTTTAGAAACCGCACACATATCTATGCGGCTAATGGATTGTTGCTTTTGAATATTCCGGTGGTTCATACACAAAAAAATCGTCAAAAATATCGTGATGTAAAAATTTTTCAAAACACTGAGTGGCAAGATTTACATTGGAAATCAATACAATCAGCGTACAGAACCTCTCCTTTTTTTGAATATTATGAAGATGATTTGCGGCCATTGTTCAACAAGAAGATGGACTGTATCTTAGATTTTAATATGAAATGTTTTGAAGTGGTTTGTGATTGCTTACAAATTGACATTACTTTTTCAAAATCTGAAAGCTACCAAAAGCAAGTTGAGGACCTAACTGATTTTAGATATTTAGTGAATGCTAAAATGGAACAACCACAATTTGAACCTTACACACAGGTGTTTAATTCCAAACATGGATTTTTAAATAATTTAAGCATATTGGATTTGTTATTTAATGAAGGCCCAAATGCGCTTAGCTATTTAGAAAGGCAATCTTTAAAAACAATCTGATGCTTCAAACATGGGTTCATTACGGTTGTCATGTCTTTATACCGTTATTTGTTGCGTTGATAGCCTATAGAAAAATTTGGTTTAAGGCTTTTATAATTATGCTTTCCGGCTTATTGATAGATTTGGATCATCTTCTGGCGAACCCCATTTTTGAATCCAGCAGATGCAGCATAAATTTTCATCCACTTCATTCCTATTATGCCGTTGGTGTTTATGTGTTATTATTACTTCCGAAGAAAACCCGTTTAATAGGTTTAGGTTTGGCAATACATATCTTTTCGGATTTTATTGATTGTTCTTTTATGTAAAACAGAAATTAATCTTCTAAACTAAGTGACGTCATTATTGGGAAATGGTCTGATAAATGATCATCATAGGTTTTAAAAGTATTTACCTTAAATGATTCATCAGCAAAAATAAAATCAATTCTAATAGGGAAATATTTAAAATGATAGGTTCTGCCAAAACCATTACCGGCTTTTTTAAAAGTATCTTTCAAATCACCTTTAATTTTTCTATATACATAGGAATACGCCGTATTATTAAAATCACCACATATAATCATTTTATATTTACTTTCCTGCTTATGCATTAAAAATAAATCAGTTTGAAATTGTTGCCTTTTAAAAGTAATTCCGGCAAGTTTAAAAAGACGCTCTGACCCTTCTACTTTAAGTTTATCAACATCTGTATTAATCCGTAAGGATTCCAGATGAATATTATAAACCCGGATGGTATCCTTGCCTTTTACAATATCAGCAAAAATGGCATTGTTAGGGGTTTCAGGGAATTCAACAGAGCCAGAATTTACAATAGGATATTGCGAAAAAATTACTTGACCATGTTTTGTTTTTGTACCAGAAAGCTTCTCATACTTATATTTAAAAAACGAAAAATCAATATTTGAATCTGGATGATATTCTTGAATGCTTAAAATATCAGGCGCTTCTGATTTAATAAAATCAACAATTTTAGTATCAATATTCTTTTCTTTGATCCAGTCATATAAATTAAACAGGCGTACATTAAAGTTCATGACTTTAATATCATTCTTTACATTTTCATCTGAAGAAGAAGAAAATTTATATAAGGAACCATTGAGGAAATAACTCAAACACAAAACAACAAATGATAAAACAATTTGTTTTTTTAACTTAAATAACCAATATAAAAAAAACAGGACATTAAGAAGGATTACCAATGGCACACCTAAACTAAGTACTGAAAGCACTGAAAATGTTTTTGGCGGTACAAATGGAAGAATCAACATCAATAGTAGCAGTGTTGCTGCTAAAGCATTCAATACATACACCAATTTATCAACACCACCCAATGTCTTCATAACATTTATTCCCCTGCTTTAAATAAAAATTCTTTTTCTTCAGCGGTTAAACTATCATAACCACTTTTACTTATTTTATCTAAAATAACATCAATTTTCTTCTGTTTATTAAATTGGTCAAAATCACCTTTAGCAAAACCTCCAACTTTTGATTTATTTTTGTGCACTGTTTTTAATGGCCCTTTTTTTGAAGTTTTAAAATAATTCCCAATACCATCCATTAACCGTTCAAATCCTTTACCAATATCATACCCTTTTCGTAATTGTATGGCATAATAATAACCTAACAACGCGCCACCTATATGAGCTAAATTCCCTCCTGAATTCATCCCAAATAATCCAATAACATCAAGGACCACAATAGCCAATCCAAAATACCAGAGCTTTAAATTGAAAGTAAAAAAGCGGACTTCTTTATTGGGCATATAAGCGCACAAGAAAATCAACAACGCCCTAACCGCTGCTGAAGCACCTACAAGCCTATTTCCTGTTGTAAACACCTGTGGAAACAAACTATAACAAGTTACAAATAATAAACCGCCTGCAATAGCGCCTAAAAAATAGATGTTTAAGGCGAGTTTAGGGTTGAATAAATTAAGGAATAGTTGTCCAATTACATAGAGCCAAAGCATATTAAAAAGAATGTGCAAAAAATCATAATGAACAAATGCATAGGTGATTATAGCCCAGGGTTTCACAATAAAATCTGAAAAATCACTTGGAAGTTCAAACCAACTCAAGCCTGACTGGGGTGCAATGCTTTGCGTTAATTGCAGCAATAAACCTATAATATAAATTACAACATTAACGGCTATAATCTTTTCAAGAACATTGAGTCTTGATAACTTATTTTTTAAATCTTGAGAGAGGGTCATTAATACCAACGATTTTTATTAAACTGTGTTTTTTTCCAATACCACATGATAAAAAATCCGGTTAATGCGCCACCAACATGTGCCATATATGCGGTATTACTCGGACTGAAAAAAGACTGTCCTGTTAGCCCTGAAATTAAATCTAATATGATAATTCCTGGAATAAAATATTTTGCTTTAATAGGAATGGGCAAAAATATCAACATCAGTTCAGCTTCCGGGTTCATCATCCCAAAAGCCACCAAAATACCCATAATACATCCAGAGGCACCAACCATTGTTACATTAAAAATTGGGGCTATATGTTGAAGATTGGCAAATTGTGCTTGTGTTATACCTCTGATAGCCTCGTTATTGGTTAACATTTTTGATATATCATCCGCAGATATTCCAGAGTTAATTAAGGAATTATATGACGGTAAAAAATTAAAATAATAAAAAGCTGTCTGCAAAACAAGTGCCCCTAATCCCGCAGATATGTAAATAAACAAAAACTTTTTACTGCCCAAATATTGTTCAACAGGTGAACCAAACATCCAAAGGGCAAACATATTAAATAAAATATGGCCAAAACCTCCGTGCATAAACATATGTGTTATAATTTGCCAGTATTCAAAATCCGGGTTTTTAGGAAAATGCAATGCAAATAAATCATAAAATAACGTGCCATTTCCAATTGCTAACGTCGCAACAAACATAATCACGTTAATGATTAATAAATGTTTAACGGTTTCTGATATTCTCATCATATTTAAATAAATTTTTTATCCAATTCGTCCACACTCATGGTTATAAATGTGCTTCTGTTAGTAGGTGACACATTTGGTTCTTTGCATGCAAACAAACTATTAACTAAATGTTCTTGTTCGTTTTTTTTAAGTGGTTGTCCTGTTTTAATCGCTAAACTTTTCGCCAAAGATTTTGCCAACAGGTCGGTAATACTAAAATTACTATCGGGCACCTCATTTTCTACATCACTAATTAATTGCTCTAAAATAATGGATACTTCACTTTCCGGAATACTGACAGGCACTCCTGTAATTTCAACAGACTCTTTGGTTAGGTTTGAAAATATAAAGCCTGTATGTTTAAGATCTTCTTTTAGTTGTTTAATTATTTCAATTTCTGGCGTGGAAAAATGAAGTGTCAACGGAAATAATAATTGCTGACTTGAGGCGCCCTCAACTGTTAATTGTTCTAATAAATTTTCGTATAAAACCCGTTGATGTGCTCGCTGTTGATCAATTAACAACATACCGGATTTAATAGTGCTAACAATATATTTATTGTGCAATTGATAGGTTGTTTGAACAGTATCTAAATATTTATCATCAAATAATATTTTCGAATTACTTTCACTCTCAAAATGAACTTCACTAAAATCTTGCTGTGTTTTGGTTCCTTTTGATTCTAATCCTTCATATAAATTTTCCCAGCCTGTTGCAGCTTCTTTTTTATAAGTTGTTGTATGCGTTTGAGAATTTCTCTGGTCATTAAAAGGATTAAAATTTCTATCAATTTCAATAACCGGCCTATTTCCCGCATTTTGATTATAATTATAAGGAACATCCAAATTAGGGTCACGTTCAAAATCTAAAACCGGTGCAATATTAAACTGTCCTAAACTATGCTTCACAGCAGAACGCAATAAAGCGTATAACGCATGCTCATCATCAAACTTAATTTCTGTTTTTGTAGGATGGATATTAATATCAATGCTTTGTGGGTTTACCGTTAAGTTTAAAAAATAACTTGGGTGCATGCCTGGTTTCAATAAACCATCAAATGCTGAGACGATGGAATGATTTAAATAAGCACTTTTAATAAAACGATTGTTCACAAAAAAATACTGTTCACCTCTGGTTTTTTTTGCAAATTCCGGCTTCCCAACAAAACCTGATATTTTAAGAATCTCTGTATCTTCAATAACAGGAACCAATTTTTCATTGGTTTTATTTCCAAAAATGTTTACAATGCGTTGTCTGTAATTGCTTTCATGCAAATTAAAGAGTTCGCTTCCGTTATTATAAAGTACAAATGCAATGGTTGGATGCGCCAATGCAACCCTGTGAAATTCATCTATCACATGACGTAATTCAACGGTATTCGACTTCAAAAAATTTCGCCTTGCTGGAATATTAAAAAATAAATTTTTAACGGAAATTGACGTGCCTTTTGGTGTCACCACAACTTCTTGCGCTACAACATCACTGCCTTCAATAATAATGGACGTACCCACTTCATCTTGAGCTTGCTTGGTTCTTAATTCTACATGGGCAATGGCAGCAATACTTGCCAAGGCTTCTCCGCGAAATCCTTTGGTATGTAATTGAAACAAATCATCGGCTGTTCTTATTTTAGAAGTTGCATGCCTTTCAAAACTTAACCTCGCATCCGTTGTACTCATGCCCTTGCCATCGTCAATGACCTGAACCAAAGTTTTACCAGCATCTTTAATGATAAGTTTTATTTTGGTAGCATCTGCATCAATGGCATTTTCAAGTAATTCCTTAACTACAGAAGCCGGACGTTGTACAACTTCGCCAGCTGCTATTTGATTTGCAACATGATCTGGTAAGAGTTGTATAATGTCTGCCATTTATTTTTTTGAAAAGAAAATTGACAAGTCAAAATCAATGATAAATAGAAATAACAAAAGAAGAACACAAATGATTATGATGATGCGTTTTGTGGCCGTTTTATCAGGATTGTTTCTTAAATCATCTAATGCATTATTGATTTTAGTTTTCAGTCCTGCGTTGCTTCCAACTGTTTTTCTATACTCATCAAACTTATGTTTTATTTGAAACGGACTGCCTTCACCCTTATCATCAAAATGACGCGGTGTATAACTAAATTTTTTATTTTTTCTTAATTTAAAAATCCCCATAATAATTTATATCAAGCTAATTAAACTTAATATCTATAATGTACATACATAGTACTATTATTACTAAAAGCAATAGCAATAACGGTAATGATAACCAACGCTTTCGTTTTCGGTTACCTGTTCCTAGGTTATTTCGCCATTTTGTTCTAAAATCGATAAACTTAGAATTCTCCCTTTTTTCAGCATGGACTTCAATGTCTTTGGAAAATCTAGGTGTATATTTAAATGCTTTATTTTTTCGTGGTTTTAACACAATGAATTCATGGTATATCTTTCAAAAATACTTAAAAATAGATAGAAACAGTAATAGGAATTGCCAAAAATTGTTAACAAAAACAATTAATGTCTGAAATGAAAAACATAACGGTCGAGGTGAAATTAATTAACTGTTTTTACGTAACTCAGCCATTTTTATAGCTGCAACTGCCGCTTCAGTCCCTTTATTTCCATGCTTCCCGCCTGAACGAGCTTTTGCTTGTTGTAAATTATCATCAGTTAGCACGCAAAAAATAACAGGCGTTTCATTTGTTACATTTAAGTCTTTTATGCCTTGTGAAACCGCTTCACAAACAAAATCAAAATGCTTTGTTTCACCTTGAATGACACTACCAATGGCTATAACAGCATTTACCAATTGTTTTTGCATTTTTTTACAACCATAAACAAGCTCAAAACTACCTGGAACATTCCATCGAATAATATTACTTGGCAGTGCTCCGTGCTCAATTAAGGTGTCATAAGCGCCGTTAAATAAGTTTTCAGTAATAGTATCATTCCATTCAGAAACAACAATCCCAAACCGAAATTTATTCGCGTTTGGGATTGTTGTTTTATCATAGGATGATAAATTATGATTTGCCGTAGCCATATTAATCTTTATTTGCCAATACTTTTGCTTTACCTATTAATACATCAACCATTGCAATTTCTGATGCATTTGGGTATTTTTCTTTTATGGTTTCAAAATAGGTCAATGCCTTATCTGCTTTTCCTAAATCTAACGAAATGGTTCCTGCCTTATACAAATACATGGGTGTTGTATATTCATTATCACGCATGTTTGCAGCTTGATCATAATAATCCAAAGCATCGTCCAATTGATTCAATTGAACAAATGCATCTCCTATATTTCCTTTGGCCAATGGGCCTAATACTTCATCATCACTTGAAAAATCACTTAAATACGTTACCGCATTTTTATAATCTTTCATTTTTAAATACGCTGTTCCTGCATAATAATTTGCAAGATTAGCTGCTGGAGTTCCACTGTACTCCTTAATAATATCCAACATTCCAAACTTACCTTCTCCCCCATTTAGAGCCAAATTAAATAAGGAATCTTTTTCTACACCATTCACTGCCTCGTCAAAATATTTTTGAGCCTGAAACATATCATTCATAGCAGTGGCTTGTTTTGGTTTAACCAAATATTCATTATACCCTAAATAACCTAAAACAATCGCAGCAACGATACCTATAATAATAAAAATATACTTTTGATTTTTCTCTACAAACAATTCTGTTTTCGAAGCTGTTTGATCCAGTTTATTAAACACTTCAGCAGTTGTTGAACCTGATTCAATATTATGATCTCTTCCTTCTTTGTTTTTTGGTTTGTATCCTCTTTTATTATAAGTGGCCATATGTTCTATTTTAATGCGTGGCAAAAATATAATTTTTCTACATATTTAAAAGGTTATTTTTTTGTTATTTTTGAATAATTTGCACGGGCTTTTATATAAATACATTTAAAAAAAGCCTTTAGTTACTTTTTATATGATTTTAAAATCACTTTCATTACTCAACTATAAAAATTTTGAAACTAAATCCTTCTCTTTCAATGAGAAAATAAATTGCATTGTTGGCAATAACGGCATTGGAAAAACCAATGTCCTGGATGCTATTTATCATTTATCCTTCGGAAAAAGTTATTTTAATCCGGTAGCAACACAAAACATTAAACACGATGCTGATTTTTTTGTTGTTAATGGTGATTACATTAAACACGATAAACCAGAAAAAGTAATTATTAGTTTAAAGCGCGGACAAAAAAAAATTATAAAAAGAAATGGTAAAGACTATGAGAAATTTAGCGAACATATTGGCTTTTTACCGTTGGTTATTATTTCACCTGCTGATAGGGATTTAATTATAGAAGGCAGTGATACCAGGCGCAAATTTATTGATAGCGTCATATCACAAAGCGACAAAGCGTATTTGGTTGATTTAATAAATTATAATAAAATCCTGGGCCAGCGCAATGCCTTATTAAAGTATTTCGCTTTAAACCATACGTTTAATCAAGACACCTTGGAAATTTACAATAATCAGTTAACCAGTTTCGGTGCTAATATTTTTAAAAAACGAGATTCCTTTTTAAAAACTTTCATTCCCATATTTAAATTGCGATATCAAGCTATAAGTAATGACAATGAAAATGTGAATTTAGTGTATCAAAGTGATTTATTTGAAAATAGTCTAGGCATCCTTTTGAAAAACTGCATCAACAAGGATAAAGCACTGCATTATACAAGTGTGGGCATTCATAAAGACGATTTACATTTTAATATAGAAGCACACCCCATTAAAAAATTTGGAAGCCAAGGACAACAAAAGTCCTTTTTAATTGCACTTAAACTGGCTCAGTTTGATTTTTTAAAAAAACAAAGTGGTGTGAATCCCATATTGTTATTGGATGATATTTTTGATAAATTAGACGAGCAACGTGTGGCTCAGATTATAAAACTGGTAGATGATGAAAATTTTGGACAAATTTTTATTAGCGATACACATGCCGATAGAACTGAAAATGCCATCAAACAAGTGCATCAATCTTATGACATATTTAAACTTTAAAAAATGAGGCATTTTGTTATATTGCTATTCGTGCTAATAAATATTAGTTGTAAAAAAAATCCTGAAAGCTTTATAGAGCATATAAATGGTTATTGGGAGATTGAAAAGGTAATATTAGCTTCAGGTGAAGAACGTGACTATACTTACAATGAATTTATAGATTATTTTCAGGTTTCTGATGATTTAACAGGAATTAGAAAAAAATTAAAACCAACATTAAGGGGCACCTTTGAAACTACTGATGATTCTGAAAATTTTATATTGAAAATTGAAAACGACAGTTTAAACATCTATTATAAGACTCTGTTTTCAAGCTGGAAAGAAACTATTTTGTTAGCTACAAATCAAAAACTTAAAATAATAGACTCACATAAAAATGTATTTATATATAAACAATATAAGCCTCTAAATTTAAACTAATGGCAAAACGCAACAATGAACATATAAGTATTTCAGATGCCTTAAAAGAATTTGTTGATTCCAATAAATTAGAAAAAGGATTAAATAAAGTGAATGCTGCAGAAGCTTGGGTTAAGCTTTTGGGAAAGGGTGTTAACAATTATACAACAGCGGTCCAACTTGAGCGGAATACACTTTATGTACACCTTAGCTCCAGTGTTTTACGGGAAGAATTAAGCTATGGCAAAGAAAAAATAATTGCGATGTTAAATGAAGAAATGGGCAATGAGGTTATTAAAAAACTAATTTTGCGTTAATTACAAAAAAATAAAAAGCTAATTATTTAAATAATCCTAATATTTAGTTTATCTTTGTGGCTTAATTTTTATAATATTTAAACAATGAGTAAAGGTACAGTAAAATTTTTCAACGATTCTAAAGGTTTTGGATTCATCGTTGAAGATGGCAACAACAAAGAACATTTTGTACACATTTCTGGATTAATCGATGAAATTCGTGAAGGTGATGCAGTAGAATTCGATTTGCAAGAAGGTAAAAAAGGTTTGAACGCAGTAAACGTAAAAGTAATCTAATATATACTTTAACTATTTACAATGTAAAGCCTATCAAATTTGATAGGCTTTTTTGATGCTTAAAATTGAGATTGAAATAACCTTATTAAATCACAAGAGGCTGTCTGAAAAAGTATATATAAACCGTCATTACGAGAAATTTTTATTTCGAAGTAATCTGTAAATCAACAACTTGCAATTCACAGATTGCTTCTCCCGATAGCTATCGGGACTTGCAATGACGCCTTTTCAGACAGCCTCTTGTGCTTTATCTAAATTTATTATTTACTAAAATATTTCTCTTCCAGCAAAATGAAATGCACCTTCAATAGCAGCATTTTCATTACTATCACTTCCGTGTACCGCATTTTCACTTATTGAATCTGCAAATAATTTCCGTATAGTTCCTTCAGCAGCATCTGCAGGATTTGTAGCTCCAATTAAGGTTCTGAAATCTTCAACGGCATTATCCTTTTCTAAAATTGCGGCTACAATGGGGCCACGTGTCATATAATCAACCAACTCTCCATAAAACGGACGTTCTTTATGAATTGCATAAAATGTTTTGGCATCGTTTGTTGTCATTTGGGTTAATTTCAATGCGATGATTTTAAACCCGGAAGCTGAAATTTTATCTAATATAGCGCCAATGTTCCCTTTTTCAACAGCATCGGGCTTAAGCATTGTAAATGTTCTATTTGTTACCATTTTTTGATTTTAAATTTATTCTATTTTTAAAAAACAGATGATTTTATACCTTTGAATTTTCGTGCAAAATTAACCTATTTCTTATTAAAAACAAATCAATCCAATTTTAAAAAAATTGTATATTCGCTTTCTATGACACCACAAGACATTATAAAAATCAAGCAATTATTAGCGGCTCCAAAACAAATTGTAATTGTTACGCATAAAAACCCTGACGGAGATGCTATGGGCTCAACATTAGGGTTATACCATTATCTAAAAAAATATAATCATCAAACTACTGTAATCACACCGAATGAGTTTCCTGATTTTTTAAAATGGATGCCTGGTGAAAATTCTATTTTGAAATATGATTCTGAAACCAATGTATGCAATGAACTAATAAACAGTGCAGATATTATTTTCACACTTGATTTTAATGAATTCCATAGAACTGGTCATATGGAAAAGGTCCTGGAGCACAGTAAAGCATTGAAAATATTGATTGATCATCATCAAGCACCAGGCTCTTATGCTCAATATGCATTTTCTGATGTTACCATGAGTTCTACCTGTGAAATGGTATATCATTTTATTGATATGTTAGGGGACACTGATGTTATTGATGTTGACATTGCTACCTGCTTATATGTTGGTATCATGACTGATACTGGTTCATTTAGGTTTCCATGTACCACAAGTGCTACCCACAAAATAATAGCTAATCTAATAGATAAAGGGGCTAATAATGCCAAAATCCATAATGATGTTTATGACACTAATAGCTATGAAAGACTGCAACTTTTAGGTTGTGCATTAACTAATTTAAAAGTTATTCCAGAACTAAGAACCGCTTATATTTCGCTTTCTCAAGAAGAATTAAATAAATATAATTATAAAAAAGGTGATACGGAAGGCGTGGTTAATTATGGACTATCTTTAGAAAACATCATTTTTGCAGTTATTTTTATTGAAGACAAACAAGAAGGTATTATAAAAATCTCATTACGCTCAAAAGGAAACTTTTCTGTAAATGATTTTTCACGCGCTCATTTTCATGGTGGTGGTCATATAAATGCCGCGGGAGGAAGGAGTGATTTATCCTTAGATGACACCATTAAAAAATTTATTAGTATCTTACCTGCCTATTCAAATGCCCTAAATTATGAATAAGATTCTTACTATTATCATCGCCCTATTGGTGGTTTTTAGTTGCAAATCACCTGATGCACGAAAGCCCATTTCAGTTAAAACCGGCTCTTTTATTGATGCTTCAGTAGAACGCAATAAAAAATTAAATGCCAAAGAACAAGCTTTTATAAAAAAATTTTTAGCCGATAAAAAGATAGAATACAAAGCATCACAAAGTGGTTTTTGGTATTATTATATCAATAAAACCGATATTGATTCATTAAAAACACCTTCTTTCGGAAACATTGTTAGTTTTAATTATAATGTAAAATCATTGAATGGTGATTTAATTTATTCAAACGATGACATTAAAACACAAAACTACGCTATTGATCAGCAAGAATTGTTTACTGGCTTGCGTGAAGGCTTAAAACTTATGAAAACAGGTGAAACGGTTACCTTCCTCTTTCCTTCTCAAAAGGCATATGGTTATTATGGCGACCAACATAAAATTGGCGCCAACGTACCGCTTATATGTGAAGTGACCCTACATTCCATAACTGTAAAATAAGTCAAACCATATGAGTGCTTTAAAACACGTCATTAAATTTTGTTTATTTGGATTATTGTTGATTTTAATTTCATGTAAAGACAAATACCCAAATCTGAAAGACGGCATTTATGCCAAAATTGTGACTTCCAAAGGCATTATGGTAGCTAGGTTGGATTATAAAAAAGCTCCAAACACGGTTGCCAATTTTATTTCACTCGCCGAAGGCACCAATACGTTGGTTGATAGCTTATACAAAGGTAAAAAGTTTTATGACGGAACTATTTTTCATCGCGTTATTAATGGTTTCATGATACAAGGTGGCGATCCAACCGGAACTGGTTCTGGAAATCCCGGATATAGGTTTGATGATGAATTTAACAGCGATTTAAAACATGATAAACCTGGGGTTTTAGGAATGGCCAACTCTGGCCCGAACACAAATGGAAGTCAGTTTTACATCACTGATGTTCCAAAACCTAATCTAGATAATGTTTATACTGTTTTTGGTGAATTAGTAATAGGTTTAAATGTTTTAGACTCAATTTCAAAAGTAAATACTTCAGGACCAGAACACAGACCGGATGTAAATGTTGTTTTAGAAGAAGTAAATATTTTTAGAAAAGGTTTAGAAGCAAATGCTTTTGATGCACCATCTGTTTTTATTAACCATTTTGCAGAATTAGAACGGCTAGAAAAGAAAAGAAAAGAGCAAGAAGAGTCTATTTTAAAATTAACGAAGAAAAAGTTTGAAATGCAACAACAGCATGCTGTTTTATTACCATCTGGCTTGCACTATTTAATAACTGAAAAAGGCAATGGTAAAAAATTAACGGAAACATCCAAAATATTAATGCATTATGCGGTGTATTTTGAAAACGGAAAATTAATTGAAACCAGTGAGCAAACCATTGCTGAAGGCGCCAAAGCCTTGAATGAAGAACGCAAATTGAATAATGACTATCAACCAATAAAAGCAAATTTAAGTCCTAATGCGAAAATGATTTCTGGACTTAAAGAAGGTTTACAACAATTAAGTGTTGGAGACAAAGCAACATTATTCATTCCTTTTTATTTGGCATATGGTGAAGCTGGAAATAAAATTATCCCGCCAGATTCTAACTTAATATTTGAAGTTGAGGTTTTAGAAAACACTAAATAATAATCATTTCCAGTACAAATAAAAGCATTTACAAATGTGGTTTATTTAATTAATTTATTCCTGAAACATTCTAAAAGTTATACCAATCCATTATATTTACAATGTAAAATAAAAACATATGTATCCTTTAAAATTTGATTGGAATCCACTCACAGGTATTGACATTATTGGTAATTTTAAACTTCACTTTTACAGTGTCATGTGGATTGTCGCATTTGGTATTGGTTGGTACCTTATGAAACGTATTTTCACTAAAGAGAAAGTTTCATTGGAATATTTAGAACCTCTGTTTATTTACACTGTTTTGGCAACCATGATTGGAGCGCGGTTAGGGCATGTGCTATTTTATCAATCAGAATTAATAACACAGGATTTTTTCAGCATTTTTCTGCCATTTCGTTTTTATCCAAGATTTGAATTTACAGGATTTCAAGGATTAGCAAGTCATGGTGCAGCCATAGGTATTATTATAGGCATGTATTTGTATAGAAAAAAATACAAATACAAATCCTTATTGTGGATTTTAGACCGTGTGGTAATTTCAGTGGCTTCTGGTGCTATTTTTATAAGAATTGGTAATTTTATCAATTCAGAAATTATAGGAAAGGTAACAGATTCATCTTTTGGTGTACGTTTTATTCAAGATTACTATTATAAAGGTGAAATTGTAAGACTTACCGGAATAAAAAATGTTCAAAAAGCATATAATGCTGTAACTGATAATCCTCAATTCAAAAACCTTTTGGATGCCGTTCCTTATAGACATCCGGCGCAATTATATGAATCTTTTTCTTATATTTTTGTGTTTTTAATATTATGGTTTTTTTATTCAAAAACAACAAAAAAAGACCAAACAGGATTTTTGTTTGGCTTGTTTTTAGTGTTATTATGGACCGTAAGATTCTTTGTTGAATTTGTTAAAGAACCACAAGGTGATGAGTATATCAATTGGTTTGGTTTAAATACAGGGCAATGGTTAAGCATTCCTTTCATCTTTATTGGGTTCTATTTTATGTTTGTTTTCAAACCAAAACCTACTGTAAAGTAAGATGCTGTTTAAAAACCTAAGATTATATACGTTTCTAGCTTTAGGCTGTATTTCATTAGGCACTACTTCTTGTAAAAATGAGAATAAAAAAGTAATACAGACTGAAGTAACCTTTAAAAAAGAGGGAAAACTCATTATTTATAAATCTAATTCTGACTCTATTCGCACATCATTTGATATTGAAATAGCAGATCATGATTACGAGATTCAAACCGGATTGATGTACAGAAATTCCATGAAATTAAATCAGGGTATGCTATTTATTTTTGATGATACCAGTGAACGATTCTTCTATATGAAAAACACAAAAATCCCTTTGGATTTGATATTTATTAATGAGAATAAAAAAATAGTTAGCTTTCAAAAAGATGCCAAACCTTTTGATGAAACGTCGTTACCATCAAACGTACCGGCTAAATATGTTCTAGAAGTTAATGCTGGTTTAGTCACTAATTTATCGATTGCTGTTGGTGATAGTATCAGTTATTCAAAATAATTCCCTTATTAAAAATTACTCTGAAATTATAAATACAAAAGAGGCTGTCTAAAAAGTCGTCATTGCGAATGAAATGAAGCAATCTGTAAATTGCAAGTTATTGATTTACAGATTACTTCGAAATAAAAATTTCTCGTAATGACGGTTAATGTATACTTTTTAGACAGCCTCTTTTTTTGGTGGAGTATGTGTTATTTCTTATTAAGTTTTTTATGCTCTCTTCTATCTTTTGCAGTCATGGTATCATACATTATAGGTGTTGCAATAAACAATGATGAGTAGGTTCCCACAACAATACCTACTATTAACGCAAACATAAACCCTCTTAAAGAATCGCCACCAAATATAAAGATTGCCAATAGCACAACCAATGTTGTAGATGACGTATTTAAGGTTCTACCAAGTGTACTACTTAATGAAACATCCACCACCTTTTCAAAATCCCACGTGGTATGTTCGTTTAAATATTCTCTAACCCTGTCAAAAACAATTACCGTATCGTTTAATGAATACCCAATTACTGTTAATATAGCGGCTATAAACGCTTGATCTATTTCCATGTCAAAAGGTAAAAACTTATAAAACAGAGAGAAAACACCAAGAACTATGAACACATCATGAAACACTGCAAGTACAGCGCCTAATGAGAATTGCCATTTTTTGAAACGTAATAAAATGTACAAGAAAACAACTATCAATGAACCCAAAATAGCCCAGAATGATGCTTGTTTAATATCATCAGCAATAGTTGGACTCACTTTATAATATTTCATAAGTCCAACAGTTTTTGTGTCTGAATCACCTATAAAATCTTCATATGACAAGCCATCTAAATAAGGTTGTAATGCATTATATAAATCCAGTCTAATTTCTTCATCAGCCTCGGCACTGGTTTCATTAACCTTATATTTAGTTGTTATTTTTAACTGATTTGCGTCACCAAATGTTTTAGCATCCGCACTACCAAAAGCTTTGGTCAACGTTGCTTTTATTTCTGAAGCACTTACATCTTGAGCAAAACGTACTTGATAGGCTCTTCCTCCAACAAAATCAACACCTTGATCCAATCCTTCAGTAAATAAAGATCCTAAACTTATTAAAAGGAATAATCCTGAAACGATGTACGCAATTTTACGTTTCTGAAGGAATTTAATATTAAGGTTTCTAAATAAATTTTTTGTTAACGGTGTTGAAAATTCTAATTTCCCTCCCTTGTTTACATACCAGTCCACAAGCAATCTTGTGATAAAAATTGCTGTAAATAATGATGTTCCAATACCTATTAACAACGTAGTAGCAAAACCTTTAATAGGTCCTGTTCCGAAAACAAACAAAATTAACGCTGTTAATCCCGTTGTAATATTAGCATCTAATATGGATGAAAGTGCATTATTAAAACCATCTTCAATGGCCGCTTTTTGTCCTTTTCCTTTTGCAATTTCTTCCCGAATTCGTTCAAAGATAATTACGTTGGCATCCACTGACATTCCTATGGTAAGCACAATACCGGCAATACCGGGAAGCGTTAATACCGCACCGAGACCTGACAAAATTCCAAAAATCAACAAGAGGTTCAATAGCATCGCTATATCTGAAAAGAATCCAGATTTTCCGTAATAAATTATCATCCATACCAACACTAAAATCAAGGCGATTATAAAGGATAGTTTCCCATTATCAATGGCTTCTTGACCTAATGATGGCCCAACTACTTCACTTTGAATTATGTCTGCTGACGCAGGTAATTTACCAGCACGTAATACATTGGCTAAATCAACGGCTTCATTTAAAGTGAAACTTCCAGAAATTTCAGAGTTTCCACCTGAAATAGGACCTGATGTGACACCTGGAGCAGAATACACAACATTATCTAAAACAATAGCAATCTGACTTCCTTGCGTAAATGCACGTCCGGTCATTTCTTCCCAAATTTTAGCCCCTTTAGCATTCATTTGCATGGACACTGTTGGTTTTCCTGTTGGGCCAAAAGCATTTCTGGCATCTGTTACAACGGAACCACTTAACTCAGGAATATTATCCCTGTTTCCAATTAATGCATATAAATCTATTAACTCGCTATCTTTTTCTGGCTTACCAAATGTAAATTTCACATAACGTTCTTCGGCTGGAAGTAATGCTCGTACTTGTGGCAAATTCAAATAATTAAGAACTTTATCTTTGTCTTTAATATCAAATTTAGCTACAATAGGCCCTCCTTGGTAGCCTTGTCCTTTTATTAGCTCAAATAAAGGATTGGTATCAACAGCGGTAGAATCTGTTTCAGTATCACCTAAAAGTTCGTCAATTTTAGAATTAGTTGCATTTTCATCATCATTGCTTTCAGCTACTTGATCTTCTTTTTTAACATTTACAATACCTTTTAACACTTCATTTGCCTGTGTTAAAAATGGAAAAAACTGTTCTCCTTTATAGGCATCCCAAAATTCTAATTGAGCTGTACTTTGTAATAAAGATGTAGCACGCTCAACATCTTTAACTCCTGGTAATTCAACAAGTATACGACCAGATGATCCTAAACGTTGAATATTTGGAGATGTCACTCCAAATTCATCAATACGTTTGCGCAATACTTCAAAAGCAGAAACTATAGATTCATCAATTTTTTTTGCTATAATTTGTTTAACCTCTTCATCATTCATACTTCCATCAATCTCACCATCAAGTGCTTTGGTATAAAAAATATCTGGAGAAGCCAATTTTGTGTTTCCTTTTATCTTATCAAAAGAAGTGAAGAAATCTTCTAAATATGTGTTTTGGCTATTTTTTTGAATTTCTGAAGCATCGGCTAATGCTTTATTAAAGATGGGATTAGTTGTATGGTTGGCAAGACCTTTTAAGATATCTTTTACAGATACTTGCAGAATCACGTTGATTCCACCTTTAAGGTCAAGGCCAAGATTCATGGCTTTTGTTTTTACATCATTGTAAGTAAATTTCGCAATTCCAATGTTATAAACAGTATCTGTGGCAATAGACTCTAAATAATTTGCTTCTTCATTACTTCTTTTTGCTCTATAATCCGTTACAGTATCTGAAATTTTACTAACAGCAATTTCCTCAGCATCTCTTTCTATTTGATTCGCTTTAAATGTAAAAGACAATTGATAAATACTTACCAATCCAAATAAAATTGCAAATAGTTTTACTAATCCTTTATTCTGCATTATTTATTAAATTAATTTATGTTATTTATTGAAATTTTTAAAACGAGCAAATATATGATTTACGTAAAGAATTGACAATATAATTCAGATATTTATAAAAAAAAAGAGCAACTTTTAGGCTGCTCTTATATAATGGACTAAATTATTTCTATAACATCATAGCTTTTTGACAATAAAGGCAAAAGAGATGATTGCATATATATCTTTCAATTAAATTATTGTTACAATAATTCATTCACTTTTTTTACGGCTTCAGCACTTACTTTCATGTTTTCTGCTTCGGCCTTATTTAAATTAATCTTCACGATTTTTTCAATACCGTTTCTTCCGATTATAACAGGCACTCCTAGACATATATCATTTAATCCATACTCACCTTCAAGCATTACAGAACAAGGAAACATTTTCTTTTGATCACATGCAATGGCTTGAACCATAGCAGAAACTGCAGCTCCCGGGGCATACCATGCCGAAGTTCCTAATAATTTAGTGAGCGTAGCGCCTCCTACTTTGGTGTCTTCTTTAACTTGATTTAATCTTTCTTCAGATAAAAAATCGGAAACAGGCACGCCATTTCTGGTTGCAAATCGTGTTAAAGGAATCATTCCTGTATCACTATGCCCGCCTAAAACCATACCATCCACATCACTAATAGGACTTTGTAAAGCCTCTGCTAATCTGTATTTAAAACGAGCTGAATCTAGTGCCCCTCCCATTCCAATTATTTTATTTTTATGAAGCTTTGTTGATTTATGTACCAAATATGCCATGGTATCCATAGGATTACTCACCACTATCATAATGGTATTTGGGGAATGTGATATAAGATTAGCGGATACCGTTTTAACAATACCGGCATTGATCCCTATTAATTCTTCGCGTGTCATACCTGGTTTACGAGGAATTCCTGAAGTAATGACACAAATATCACTATTAGCTGTTTTGCTATAGTCATTTGTAATCCCGGTTATTTTTGTATCAAATCCGTTTAATGATGCCGTTTGCATTAAATCCATTGCTTTGCCCTCAGCATATCCTTCTTTAATGTCCAGTAAAACAACTTCGCTTGCAAAATTTTTAATGGCAATATATTCCGCACAACTTGCGCCTACTGCTCCTGCACCAACTACTGTAATTTTCATAATTTAAATTATTTATTAATGGTCTTTATTTATTAGAAATATTAAAAGTTCAAAGATCCATATCTTAAAAATTAAAATCTATGACTTTAATCATACAAAATTACGAATTTATATACGGTATATAAAAAAAGTGCAAGATTAAATCTTGCACTTTTCCTGACTAATTCAAAAAAAAAACTAACTAAAACAAACCATTATAATTTATGAAACTATTTATTCTTTTTAAAATTTTACATTTTATCTAAATCCGAAATTTATCCCTACTGAAAAGGCATCAAATTCGGCTAAATGGTATTCAGCATTCAATCTGAAAAATCCTAATTTTAACTTGGTTCCCAAAGTTCCCCTAACCGATGAAACTTCACTTGAAACAGAAAATGGATCTACAATATCATTTGATGTTAATAAACCATTTGAAACCCTATAAGTTCCTAAAATATCAGAATCTGAGGTTCCTTTAATATATCCAATACCGCCGTAAAAATTAATAACTTTCAATTTGGTGGATGCAATAAATTGAAATAACCACGTATTAGTTGCATTTTCTAAACGTTGGTTTTCACCTTCAATTCCTGATGAATTTGTGAAATTATAACTAGCATCTAAATGTGTATAGGCTACCAAACCAGAAATTGCTACAGGTAATAATTTATCTGCAGGCAACCATTTAGTGAATTCGTGTTGTAAACCTACACCATACATACTTAAAGACACATCGTCCGTATTTATTGTTGGCATAAAACGCGCTTTTATTTCTGTTCCTTTAATTAAACCTACGGCACCCTGAATATAGGCTGTTGGCAATAAATTAATATTGGCTTCAGCTATTCCTGTAGGCAATGTAATTTCTTCTGTTTGATTTCCAAAAATAGGATCATCATAAGTTATTTCTATATTTATATTAGGGTCGTTATTTCCTAAAACTGATGCTACCATTTGAGAACTTGGCCCTTCAACAAACTGTACATTGCTATATAAATCGGTATTCATTAAAAATGTTTTATCATCATTTTTAACGGAAGCAGCATTGGCAATTATAGAAATCTCAAAACCCCCTAAAGGTTTGGCATCTGCAGTATTAAACCAGTTGGCATTCATACTATACATTAGCCCATTTGTTCCCGGCGCTAAATAATCATTAGCAAAACGCTGTGCGTCATCTATACCCGCAGCAAGTAAGGCATCTAAATCATTTTGAGCTTTTAAAGAAATTGTTGCAATACACAACAACATAAGTAAGCAAATCTTTTTCATACTTTTAAATTTAGGTTAAACAAATATAACTAAACCACTATGGACTGGAAGTCCATAGGTTTGGGCTGGT
>TARA_R110002050_G_scaffold250079_1_pt1 | contig 32351 bp, 33 predicted proteins | sample TARA_R110002050 | Tara Oceans TARA_R110002050 (sample SAMEA4396988) | marine metagenome | biome: Polar Biome; feature: [DCM] deep chlorophyll maximum layer (ENVO:01000326); material: water (ENVO:00002006), including particulate matter (ENVO:01000060) such as... | depth 25 m
GAAAAATATATAATGTAAGAACTAAATTATGCTCTTATTAATAAAATCCTGAAACTGCTCCAAGCAAACGTACCTATTACCACCATAAACATAACGCCTACCAATGCGGCAATTGGAACTTGTTCAATTAATCCTGAAGCAAATAAAATAAATCCTAAAAGTGCCAATGATGCTACTATACCTGAAAGTCGTCCTCTTCCGCCGCCTTTTATATTAATTAATGACTGACCTATCATGGCACAACCACCCATGCCCCCAAAAAAACCGGTTACAATATTAGCGCCACCTTGTGCCAAACATTCTCGGTTGGTGTCACCTCTGGTTTCTGTTAATTCATCAATTAAATTCAGGGTCATTAAAGATTCTATCAAACCAATAGCGGCCAATATTAATGCATATGGAAAAATAAATTTAATGGTAACGAAATTAAAAGGCACTTTATTAAAAATATCAAATTGAAATTGTGGCAAACCTCCTTTTAAACCTTCTCCACCACCTTCTCTTATAAAACTTCCAACAGTGGCTACATCCAATTTTCCAAAAATAACAATGGCTGAAACCACTAAAATAGCGATTAAAGCTTCAGGTAATTTTTTAGTTAGTTTTGGTAGTCCAAACATGATTAATAGGGTTAAAGCTACCAAACCAATCATAGTCCAAAGTTGAAAGCCTTGCATCCAAACAAAATCACCGTTTTCAAAAGTCATAAACATCTTCAATTGCGATAAAAATATCACAATGGCTAAACCATTTACAAAACCCATCATGACTGGATGCGGTATTAACCGAATAAATTTCCCAAGCTTTAAAAACCCTGCAAGCATTTGAATGATACCCATTAAAATAACGGTTGCAAACAAATAATAAAGTCCTAGATTTTCCCCTTCAACTCCCATGGCATTTCCTTCTGCAACAAGCGCCACCATGACCACAGCAAGCGCACCGGTTGCACCACTTATCATGCCTGGTCGGCCACCAAAAATAGAAGTGATGAAACCAATCATAAAAGCGGCATATAACCCAACTAAAGGATCAACTCCAGCTACAAAAGCAAATGCAACGGCCTCTGGTACCAAAGCCAAAGCAACGGTTAATCCACTTAAAATATCATTTTTTGCATTGGTAGTTTGTTTTCTTATAAACTCAGTCATGGTATTTTTTTGAAGCGGCAAAAATACATCTAATATGGCAAGGAGCAAGGCTTTATTCCTTTAATTACCTAATTATGAATACTAAAACGTTGAAAATAAAGGGCCTCACCAATTAGAACTGGTAATCTTAAAAAAGTAAGTATTGTGAAAAAACCTATTGTTATATTAACGATACCCGTTATATCAATAACTTGATATTGGCATAAGAATTTTCAAGAGCCTTATTTGTTTGTTCTTGATTTAGCCATTCTACTTTTGTGATGCCTTCATTTTCTTGCGCATATAAATCGCCGTTAAAACTTGTTTTCATTTCAAACCAATAGGTGACTTTTATTCTATGCCGGCCATTGCGTTTGAATATATGATAGGTTGTTTCTAAAGGTTTAACAATCTCTAATCCGTTAACGCCTGTTTCTTCAGTAACTTCTCTAAGGGCCGTATTTTCAATAGTTTCCTTACCTTCAATTTTGCCCTTGGGCAAATCCCATTTATCATTTCTATAAATAAATAAAATCTCCCCCTTTTCATTTTTCACCTTTCCGCCTCCAGCAACAACATTTGGTAATTTTTTAAGAAATTTTTTAAGCAATTTGTCTTTATTTTTATGAATAAGACGAACCTCTTTTAAGGATGTAGCGTTTAATTCCTTAATTACTTTTCCAATATTTACGGTATTAAGTAAATAATTTTTAAAGCCTATTTCCTGTTCAACTTCAGTCGTTAAAATAATAGGTTTGTCATTGACAAAAACTTTATACATGTTTTGTATTTAACAATTTCAATGCGGTAAAAATATCATTTTTAATGTCAAAATCACCACCGCGAAAAAAAATTTTTTTATTCAAGCCCAACTGTAATCTAAAACTAATTTTATATGTAAATTTGAAAACTATGATTTTCAACAAAGATATTGCCAAGAAAACTGCTGAAGTGTTATTACAAATCAATGCAATAAAACTAAGCACAAAACAACCCTTTACATGGGCTTCCGGGTGGAAGTCACCCATTTATTGTGACAACCGCATTATTTTATCATTTCCTCCAATAAGAAATTACATTAGAGAAACCATGGGGAAAGAAATTGAAATACTTTACGGTAAACCAGATGTTATTGCAGGTGTTGCTACAGGCGCCATTGGTATAGGAATGCTTGTTGCAGAATACTTAGGGCTACCATTTATATATGTGAGGCCCGAAGCAAAAGGCCATGGAAGGATGAATCAAATTGAAGGTTTTGTACAAAAAGGTCAAAATGTTGTTGTTGTTGAGGACTTAATAAGCACTGGAAAAAGCAGTTTAAACGCGGTGAAAGCATTAAAAGAAGCCAAAGTAAATGTTAAAGGAATGATGGCCATTTTTTCTTATGGTTTTGATATTGCTACTGAAAATTTCAAGAAAGAAAATGTGACTTTATATACTTTAAGTAATTATGAAAACTTATTGGAACAAGCCTTGGAAACTAAATATATTACTCAAAAAGAACTGGAAACATTGTCAGATTGGAATTCAAATCCTAGTGAATGGAACGCTAATTGATTACCCTATACAAAATATAATACCTTATGAATTTAGAATCACCAAAAATAAATGTTAGTAAATCTTCACAGGAAGTCTTTGATTTCTTATCAGATATCAAAAATTTTGAATCGTTAATGCCTGAAAACATTAGTAAGTTTGAAGTATTGGGTGATGATAAATTTTTGTTTGCATTGAAAGGTATGCCAGAAATTATTCTTAAAAAAAAGGAGACCATTCCTCCAAATAAAATTGTACTTGGAGCTGCCGGAGGCAAATTGGATTTTTCTCTTACCGGTAATATTACAGAAATAGACGCTTCAACCAGTGAGGTACAATTAGAATTTAGTGGTGATTTTAACCCTATGATGGCCATGATGATTAAAGGCCCCATTGGAAAATTTATTGAAACCCTAGCTACAAGTATCCCTAAATCTATTTAATATAACAGGGTAATATCTTTCAGATCAAATTCTTTCAAAATATCATCTTCAAGTAATACTTGTAGATTTCCTGAAATAGAAATATTTTTTATAAAACCAGTAAAGGCATTCCCTTCAACATCCTTAAAGGTTGAAGGTTTATTTTTTCTGAATAGATAAGATTCATATTCTTGTTTTAAGAAATCAGATTCTCCCTTTCTTAATATCATAAAGTAATATTTTAAATACTTCATCAAAGTTTGTAGCACTTCATCCAAATTAAAAGTATTTCCTTTAAGTAATTTAAGTGATGATGCTTTTGGGAGGCCTTTAAAATTAGTTTGATTAACATTTAATCCAATTCCTATTATTGATGCTCTTAAACTATTCTGTTTTATGACATTTTCAATTAAAATGCCACAAATCTTTTTGTCTTCTGACAAAATGTCGTTTGGCCATTTTACACTTAATTTGGGTATAGAAAAACTTTGCAGTGATTTAATCAATGCCAATGACACGGCAATGCTAATGTAAAATGGGTGCTCAATATATATTGTAGAAACATCTTTAAACACACTAACCGTTAGGTTTTTAGCCATTTCAGAGTTCCAAATAGTTCCCATTTGACCTCTGCCATGGGTTTGATGTTTTGCCATTACAACGGTATAATCCTCTAGAACTTCTTCATTTGAAAGGGTTCTTAAATAGCTGTTAGTAGAATCGATGGCATTAAGTTTGATTATACGCATTGACAAGTTATTATGGTGGTATAGAATCTTATGATTAATTTAAAGTATAAAGAACTAAAAAAATAATAACTTTGCACAAATTAAATCAAATTAATGGCGAAAGAAAAAATAAGCTCAGACCAACTGATTTCTGTAATAATAAGTGGTATTGAAGATGTTAAAGGTAATGAAATAAATATTCTTGATTTAAGAGACATAGAAAACTCGGTTTGTGATTATTTTATAATTTGCGAAGGAACTTCAAATACTCAAGTTAACGCCATAGTAAAATCAATTCAAAAAAAAGTAAGCAAAACACTTAAAGACCATCCGTGGCATGTTGAAGGAGAAGACAATGCAGAATGGGTTTTAATGGATTATGTAAATGTTGTTGTTCATGTATTTCAAAGACATATAAGAGATTATTACGATATTGAAAGTCTTTGGGGCGATGCGAAAACAACAGTAATAGAAACAAATTACTAATACAAAAGAATGGCAAACGATAAAAAAAACATAAAAGATAAAAAGCCAAAATTTAATCCATATTGGATTTATGGAATTGTTATAGCTGTATTCTTAGCTATACAATTATTCAGTAATGTGGGTTACCAGGAAGGGGCCAATACAAATCCTACTGAATTTTTAAAATGGGTGGCTGATGGTGATGTTGAAAAAGTTGAAATAGTAAACAAACGTATTGCAAAGGTTTACCTCACAAGAGACGCTGAGAAAAAAGAAGTGTTCAAAAAATCAGTACCAAATACGTTAATACCAACTGCAACACGCCTACCAAATTACAAATTTGAGTTTGGTGATTTGCAGATTTTTCAGAATCAACTAAATGAAGTTATTAAAGAAAAAAACCTTGATATAACACCGGTATATATTACTGAAGATAATTTTTTTGGTGATTTATTAATTGGTATTCTACCGTTTATATTACTTATAGGTGTCTGGATTTTTATAATGCGCAGGATGTCTGGTGGAGCTGGAGGCGGAGCTGGTGGTCAGATTTTTAATATCGGGAAATCAAAAGCAAAACTATTTGATCAAAATACTGAAGTAAAAACAACGTTTAAAGATGTTGCCGGTCTTGAAGGTGCAAAAGAAGAAGTTCAAGAGATTGTAGATTTCCTTAAATTTCCTGAAAAATATACAACCCTTGGTGGAAAAATACCAAAAGGCGCTTTACTTGTAGGACCTCCAGGAACCGGAAAAACATTACTTGCAAGAGCCGTTGCCGGTGAAGCCAAAGTGCCCTTTTTCTCATTATCTGGTTCAGATTTTGTTGAAATGTTTGTTGGAGTTGGAGCTTCAAGAGTTCGGGATTTATTTAAACAGGCTAAGGAAAAATCACCGTCTATTATTTTTATAGATGAAATTGATGCCATTGGTCGTGCAAGAGGAAAAAATGCCATGTCTGGAAGTAATGATGAGCGTGAAAACACACTTAATCAACTCTTAACAGAAATGGATGGATTTGGAACCAACACCAATGTAATAGTACTAGCAGCAACCAACAGAGCTGATATTTTAGATACCGCATTAATGCGTGCTGGAAGATTTGATAGACAAATTTTTGTTGACTTACCTGATATTAGGGAACGTAAGGAAATTTTTGAAGTTCATTTAAGACCATTGGTGAAAGCTAAAGATTTAGATCTTGATTTTCTGTCGCGTCAAACTCCTGGATTTTCAGGTGCTGATATAGCTAACGTTTGTAATGAAGCTGCATTAATTGCTGCCAGAAATGGGAAAAAAGAGGTAGATAAACAAGATTTTTTAGATGCAGTTGACAGAATTATTGGTGGTCTTGAAAAGAAAAATAAAATCATCACTCCTAAAGAAAAAAAATCAGTTGCATACCACGAAGCAGGTCATGCAACAGTAAGCTGGATGTTAGAGCATGCTGCCCCTTTAGTGAAAGTAACCATTGTTCCCAGAGGTCGTTCCTTAGGTGCTGCCTGGTATTTACCTGAAGAACGCCTTATTGTGCATCCTGAGCAAATGCTTGATGAAATGTGTGCTGCACTGGGCGGACGTGCTGCTGAGAAAGTGATTTTCAATAAAATATCAACCGGTGCATTGAGTGATTTGGAAAAAGTGACCAAACAAGCTCGCGCTATGGTAACCATTTATGGACTTAGTGAAAAAGTTGGCAACTTAACTTACTATGATTCCTCTGGCCAAAATGAATATGGATTTACCAAACCATATAGTGAGAAAACAGCTGAACTTATTGATAAAGAAATATCTGATTTAATTGAAACACAATACCAACGAGCTATTAAACTTCTTGAAGAAAATAAAGATAAGCTTACAGAACTGGCAAATGTGCTACTTGAAAAAGAGGTTATTTTTAAAGATAATCTAGAAAAAATATTTGGTAAGCGTGATTTTGATAAAGAGGAAAGGGATGTTATTGAAGAATAAATTTTAAAATAATTTGGAAACTTATGTAAAAATCTTAAATTAATCGTATGGTTAATTTAAGATTTTTTATATTTGATAAACCCCAAAAATAACTGTGCTAATAGCAAAATCCTAAATGAGTCTTTTTAGAAAAATATTTGGTTCGAAATCAAATAAAGATGAAGAACTAAAATCTCATGAACGAGGCAAGTATATGCCTGAATTAAAATTGCCAATCGATGAAAAGTTTACTATAAACTTTAAGTCGAATGGTGGTAAGTTTCTGTATTGTGAAAATTTAGATGAAATCTTTCAAAGTGTAGAAAATATTATTGCAGAAAACAAGTGGGAAGACAAAAAAGTCTTTTTTTTTGACAAAAACTTAAAGATTATTTTTAAGGATTGTAATTTATTACAAACCAACAAAATAAGTGATGCAACCTTTTTTATAACCACTTGTGAAAATTTAATTGCCAATGATGGATCATTGCTTATTTCCTCAAATCAAATTGCAGAAAAAAAACTTATTGAACTTCCAGTAAATTTTATTGTTTATGCAACAACAAGTCAGATAGTTGAAACTATTGGTGAAGGGTTACGTGGCATAAAATATAAAAACAAACAAAAAATCCCAACAAACATTACCACAATAAAACATTTTAAATCTTCAGATGAAAAAGACTTTTTAAGCTATGGAAGTAGTTCAAAAAATTTATATTTGCTGCTTTTAGAAGATCTTTAACTTTAACAACCAAGTAAATTTGATTATTAAAAATCTAAAATGTTCAGTTAGCAAATTTGCCATGGCAATTAAACCATAAAATATTACCCATGAAAGAATTTATTATTCGTGCACTTTCTGGTTTGTTTTATGTTCTACTCCTTATCATATCACTCAAATACCAAACGGCATTATCAATCCTGCTTTTAGTATTTGGGGTTATTTGTTTAGGTGAGTTCAAAAAATTAATTCAACTTAAAAGTTATATTCCCTATATTATTTTTGCAATACTGTTTTTTGTTTTTGGATATTGGCAACTGGTCATAAATTCAAATAAAGGATTGGATGAAGCTACCCAAATACTTATGGTTATATCCATTTTTGTTGAGTTGTTCTTAATTAAAGATTTGTTTTCAGAAAATTCAATTCCCCTTTTTGTTTCTAAACGATTTATACTGACTACATTTTATATATCAAGTGCTTTTATATTCCTTAATTTGATAGCAAATTACCATAAAACCTACAACCCAAATATCCTGTTAGGATCGTTTATTTTAATTTGGGTCAATGATTCATTCGCATATTTAATAGGTAAAAATTTTGGAAAGCAAAAATTATTTGAAAAAATTTCGCCTAAAAAAACAGTTGAAGGATTCTTAGGTGGATTGTTTTTTTCCTGCCTTGCAAGTTATTTTATTGCTACCTTTACAAACACATTATCTTTTACTACTTGGTTAATATTAAGCATCATTATAAGTGTTTTTGGCACCTTAGGGGATTTAATAGAATCCAAGTTTAAAAGACAAGCCAAGGTTAAAGATAGCGGCGTTATAATGCCAGGGCATGGTGGTTTACTTGACCGATTAGATAGCGTTATTTTTGCGGCACCATTTATTTATTTATTTTTAAGAATCACACAATATGTTTCATAAAGAAGGACATAAAATCATATTTACAACCTTTATAATTGTAGTTGCATCATTTCTATTAATTGATACTATTATAGAAAAACCTTGGCTTCAAACAATCTTATGGATATTAATTCTAGGCTTCTTCATACTTATTCTTCAATTTTTTAGAAATCCTAAACGACAAACTGAATTTAATGATAAACACGTAGTTTCGCCGGTTGACGGAAAAGTTGTGGTTATTGAAGAGGTTTTTGAAAACGAATATTTTAAGGACAAAAGATTACAAGTGAGCATTTTTATGTCTCCTATAAATGTACATGTGACACGGTATCCTTTGGGTGGAATTATTTTGTATAGTAAGTACCATCCTGGAAAATATTTAGTAGCATGGCATCCTAAAGCCAGTGAAGAAAATGAACGTACTACCGTGGTTGTTGAAAATCAAACGTTTGGGAAGGTTTTATACAGACAAATAGCTGGTGCACTAGCTAAACGTATTGTAAATTATGCCAAAGTAAATAGTCATGTCACTCAAGGAAGTGATTCAGGTTTTATAAAATTTGGCTCAAGAGTAGATTTATTTTTACCTTTAAACACTAAAATAAATGTGCAACTCAACCAAAAAGTTAGAGGTGGAGAAAGTGTTATAGCTGAAATTCATGACTAATAAAGATTTAGATATAGAATTCCAAGATGCTGTTTATCGGGTTAATGCCTATACAGAACCATTTCCTGCAGATTTTTTATTGCGTTTGTATGCTTATTATAAAAAAGCTACTAACAATTACGAAAGACCCAATAGCAAAAAACCAATAATCAATGCATTTAAAACAAATGCGCTTTTTCAAATAAAAGACATTACCGAAGAAGAAGCCAAACAATCTTACATTGAATTGGTAAACAATTACTTTTTATATAGAAAATAATCGTCTATTTTTATTTTATTTATTTCCATCAACTCCTTAATAAATAATAATATATGATTCATCCAAAAACAGAGCTTCAATTTATAAATAATGAGATTGGATATGGTGTGGTAGCTACTGAATTTATTCCTGCCGGTACTATAACCTGGGTTTTAGATAAATTAGATAGAGCGTTTACTCCGAAAGAATATGAATCCATGGAACCTGTTTACAAAGAGATATTAGAAACATATTCCTTTAGAAACAATATGGGAAACTTAGTGCTTTGTTGGGATTATGGGCGTTTTGTTAACCACAGTTTTAACTCCAATTGCCTTACAACAGCATATGATTTTGAAATAGCAATAAGAGATATCCAAAAAGGTGAACAATTAACCGATGATTATGGTTACTTGAATATTTCAAAACCATTTAGGGGTATGGATGAAGGTACTAAAAGAAAAGTGGTTTACCCAGATGATTTATTAAGACATTCAAAAATATGGGATAAAAAACTAATCCAAGTTTTTGATAAAATCCCAAAACTTGATCAACCTCTTAAATTAATAATATCAGATAAAATCTGGAAAGAAATTGTAGAGGTATCTGAACAGAAAAAACCAATGGAATCAATTTTTAATAATTTCTATTCAGAAAAATAGATTATTCCTGAAATAATAAAAGCTGAACATAGAAAAAATTAAATTTCAAACAGAAACCTTTTCTTCCCAAAAATCATTAAACGCATCTAACATATCCCTAATTCAAACTTGCCAAACTCGCTTTAATGGTTTCTATTTTGGCTAAAGCATCCGCTTCTTTATTTCTTTCAATGGCAATGACTTGTTCTGGTGCCCCGGCAACAAAACGTTCATTTGAAAGTTTCTTTTGAACCGATTTCAAAAACCCTTCGGTATATTTTAATTCTTCGGTAAGTTTTTTAATTTCGGCTTCCACATCAATTGAACCAATCATGGGGATAAAATATTCATTTGATTTTACCCTAAAAGTTAAAGCGCCGTCAATAGTTGCCGATGAATAATTTATGCTTTCTAAATTCCCTAATTTAATAATAACCTCATCAAATGTAGTATTGACATGTTCATTGTTTAATACTGAAAGTTGAATGGCATCTTTAAAAGGTATGTTCTTTTCTTTTCGAATATTCCTTATTCCTGTAATAACTTCTTGTGCGAAATCAAATTCAGATAAAATCAACCTGTTAAAGTTTTTTGCTTTAGGCCATTCAGAAACAATTAATGCTTCTTGAGGCGTTCTTTCAGAAATATACTGCCATATTTCTTCTGTTAAAAATGGCATAAACGGATGTAAAATCTTTAAATTGTTCTCAAGGATTTTAACGGCAGCTTGATAGGTGGTTTTATCAATGGGTTGTTGGTAGGCTGGTTTTATCATTTCTAAAAACCATGAACAGAAATCATTCCAGATTAATTTGTAGGTTACCATTAAAGCATCGCTTATCCTGTATTTGCTATAATGATCTTCAATGATTTCTAATGTTTCCTGAAACTTTGATTCAAACCATTCAATGGCCATTTTTGATGATTTTGGTTGTTTAATGTCCGCAACTTCCCAACCATCAATCAATCTAAATGCATTCCATATTTTATTAGCAAAGGCTTTACCTTGTCCGCAAAGTGATTCGTCAAAAGGCAAATCGTTACCAGCAGGTGAACACATAAGCATTCCTACGCGAACGCCATCTGCACCATATTCTTTTATTAAATCTATGGGATCGGGCGAATTACCAAGAGATTTACTCATTTTCCGGCCTTGCTTGTCTCTTACAATTCCAGTATAATACACATTTTTAAAAGGCAATTCACCTCTATATTCATAACCAGCAATAATCATGCGTGCTACCCAGAAAAACATAATTTCTGGTGCCGTAACCAAATCGTTGGTTGGATAGTAATAGTTTATTTCTTCATTGTCTGGATTTCTAATACCATCAAACACCGAAATTGGCCACAACCAAGACGAAAACCATGTGTCTACCACATCAGCTTCTTGTCTTAAATCATGAATTGCTAAATCATGATTGTTAGTTGCTTGTTGTGCTAACATTAGAGCTTCATCCTTAGTTTTCGCTACCACAAAGTCATTTACACCATCAGCATAATAATAGGCAGGAATTTGGTGCCCCCAAAATAATTGACGGGAAATATTCCAATCGCGAACATTTTCCATCCAATTTCTATAAGAATTCTTAAACTTTGCAGGATGAAATTGAATGTTATCATTCATCACATTATCCAGGGCTGGTTTTGCCAAATCTTTCATTTTTAAAAACCATTGCACTGAAATTTTTGGCTCGATAACCGCTTTTGTGCGCTCACTTGTACCAACTTTATGTGTATAATCTTCAGTTTTCACTAAAACACCTAATGCATCAAGCTCTTTGGCCGCTTCCTTTCTGGCTACTGCTCTATCTAACCCCTGATAATGCATACCAAAGCTATTTAATGTCCCATCGTCATTTAAAATATCAATCACTTCAAGATTGTGTCTTTCACCAATTTCCTTATCATTTACATCATGTGCAGGTGTGATTTTTAAACAGCCAGTACCAAATTCCATATCAACATAATCATCCATAATTATTGGCACCACACGATTACAAATTGGTACGATAACCTGTTTTCCTTTTAAGTGTATAAACCGTTCATCGTTTGGATTAACACAAACTGCTGTGTCTCCTAAAATAGTTTCTGGTCTGGTAGTTGCAATGGTCACAAATCCATCTTCACCTTCAATTTTGTACTTAACATAATACAGCTTATCTGTGCATTCTACATGAATTACTTCTTCATCAGAAAGCGTGGTTTGCGCAACGGGGTCCCAATTTACCATTCTGTAACCACGATAAATGAGTCCTTTTTTATAAAGGTCAATAAAAACATCAATAACAGATTCAGATAAATCGTCATCCATAGTAAATTTAGTACGCTCCCAATCACATGAACAACCTAGTTTTTTTAATTGTTCTAGAATAACGCCACCGTATTTATGAGTCCACTCCCAGGCATGTTTCAAAAACTCTTCACGCGATAAGTCATTTTTATCTATACCTTGTTCTTTCAATCTTGCAACAACCTTAGCTTCAGTAGCAATTGATGCATGGTCTGTTCCTGGAACCCAACACGCATTTTTACCTTGTAATCTGGCTCTACGAATTAAGACATCTTGAATGGTATTATTCAACATATGGCCCATATGTAAAATCCCGGTAACATTTGGAGGTGGAATTACTATGGTATAAGGCTCTCTATTATCTGGTTCTGAATGAAAATAATTATGTTTCATCCAGTATTCATACCACTTACTTTCTACCTGACTTGCATCATATTTTGATGGAATTTGCATACTTTGGAATAGTTTTTGAACATTGATTTGCAAAAGTACTTATATTTCTTTTTCTGTGAAAGTCTATATGAGGTAATGACAAAATGACTACATTGCAAATTAGAAATAAATACACGTTTTGTCGATTATTTTTGCAGATGATGGAAAAAGTATCTAAATTTATAAACATTTTAAAATTTTAATGATGAAAAAAATAATTACATTTTTATGTATTGGTTTAATTATTTTTTCTGTGAACGCACAGGAAAAAACAGCAAAAATCAATTTCAAATCTGACACTATTGATTATGGAACTATAGAAAAGGGTTCAGATGGGGTAAGGGTTTTTGAATTTACAAATACTGGCGATGCACCACTAATAGTGTCTAAAGTAACTTCAAGTTGTGGTTGCACGGTTCCAAAATGGTCAAAAGACCCAATTTTACCGGGAAAAACTGGTGAGATTCAAGTAAAATATGACACGAACCGAGTAAATCCAATTAGAAAAACGATAACTGTTATTTCAAATGCTGATACCCCAACAGTTGCCTTAAAAATAAAAGGCGAAGTTATAGACTCCAATAAGGAAAGCGTTCTTGAAAAAAAAGGTAAAAATGTTGTAGAACAATAATGGTTCTATTGAAAAAAATAAATTAAAATAAGGTCTGAACAAATTAAGTTCAGACCTTATTTTAATCTAGCAAGTTCTCCAAAATAAATTCAAAATTTAATATTTGACCATCTCTATCAATTTTGATTCTTATTTTTTTCCCGGCATCTTCATAAAAATTATGCATTAATTGCTGTAACGAATATTGATAGGTCTGTTTATTATTTATGGTTAAAATAACATCTCCTATTTGCAATCCTGCTCTTTGAGCCGGAGAACCTTCTCTTAATTCCACAATAGAATACGCAGGTTTTAAAGCCATTTTATATCTGGTACCCACAACAATTATAATTTCATTTTGTTGGTCTTCACTTACAATACTATTCTTAGTATTAGAAATGCCTTTAACTTCTTCTTTTACTAATCTAACCCCGTAATTAGCCAACTCAATCCCGCTTTTGTTATAGTTAAAAGGTTCTTTAAAATAATTATTTTTTTTGATGGTTATTTTAGCATGTTGATAGTCAACAATGTGATTAAATCGTTTTAAAATATTGCCAGCTAGACTTCCGTTCCGATCTTTAAATTCTTTGGCAATTGATATTGAGGTAGAATCAGGATAGGCTACATTAGCATTTTTTAACACAAAACTGTTTAAAGCAAATTCATCAATTTTTGATCGTTTCCCATAAACACTTCCGCTTAAACCATGACCAAGAAAATCCTCAAAATAAGTATTGTTTATTATGATACCTGAACTTATATCTTCAAACAACCATAGGGCATCACTGCCACCAGAATCAATTAACAGTTTTATTGGTATGTTTTTATTTTCCACCTTAACGGTCGCATTTATATAAGGTTTATTATGATAGAATTCTAAATTTAAGGTTTCACATTTTTTGCATTTTTTATATTTAAATTCATGTGGTTCAGTCAATCTTATAAACTTCCGTGAATAATTTATTTCAATTACAAAATCTCTAAACAAATCATATCCAATAATCCCATGTACTGGTATTCCTAGTCTTGGTGCAAAATCAATATTTTCATTAAACACCGCAAACAAGTCTTGGTGCAGATTAATGGCGTCACCTATTTTAAAAACATTATTCTTTGATTTTAGCGCTTCAACCGATTCGCCTTCACCTAATCCCCTTATATATATAGGGTCAGTATCCTTGATTTTTAAATCATCAGATATTTCTAAATAATTAAATAAAATGGTTTTGCTAACACCGGTATCCAGCAAAAAAGATAATTCAACACCATTTACTTCAACAGGGATAACAATCAAATTATTAATTAATTTAAAGCGGATTTTATCCGTTTTCTTAGTATTAAGAACAACAAATCTTCCTTGAGCAAAACCAAGATTATAAAAGCAGCAGAGCAATAAAATAAAACTGAGAGTTTTTTTCATAAAAACCGGCTATAATTCTTTATCTTATCAATTTACAAATCCTTTTGCTAATTGTTTCAATTATGCTGGCATTTTAAATAAACTTTAGGATAAATTTCTCAACTTTGCACTTGTAAATCACACATAAAATGCCGAACATTTCAAAAAAAGGGCAATCAATGCCGCAATCACCAATCAGAAAATTGGTTCCCTATGCTGAAAATGCCTATAAAAAAGGAATAACAGTTTATTATTTAAATATTGGTCAACCCGACATAAAAACACCTCAAATAGCTTTAGATGCTGTTAGGGTTCATTCTTTGGATATTTTGGCCTATACAAGATCTGAAGGATCAGAAGATTACCGAAAAAAAATTGCGACTTACTATTTAAAAAAAGACATTAGCGTTACTCATGAGGATATCATAGTGACCACTGGTGGTAGCGAAGCTTTATTATTTGCTTTTGGAAGCATCATGGATACGGATGACGAAATTATTATACCTGAACCATTCTATGCTAATTACAATGGGTTTTCAACAGCTTCGAACGTTAAAATTGTTCCGGTAATTTCTAAACTGGAAGACAATTTTGCCTTACCTCCTGTTCAAGAATTTGAAAAGCTTATCACACCAAAAACCAAAGCCATCTTAATTTGTAACCCAGGAAACCCAACAGGCTATTTGTATTCAAAAGATGAAATAAAACAATTAGCCGCACTGGTTAAAAAACATGATTTGTTTTTGATTGCCGATGAAGTGTATAGAGAATTTACTTATGATGGTCATTCACATTATTCCATTATGCAAGAAGAGGGATTAGATGAGCATGCCATTATGATTGATTCTGTTTCAAAACGATACAGCATGTGTGGTGCAAGAATAGGTTGTCTGGTTTCTAAAAATAAATCGGTCATTCAAACGGCCCTGAAATTTGCCCAGGCCAGACTTAGCCCGCCAACTTTTGCTCAAATTGCAAGTGAAGCGGCTCTAGATACACCACAAAGTTATTTTGATGACGTTATTAACGAATATGTTGAACGACGAAATACTTTAATAAATGAATTAAAAAAAATTAAAGGGGTTAAAGTTGCGAAGCCTAACGGCGCATTTTATTGTATTGTTGAATTGCCTGTTAAAAACTCAGATGATTTTGCACAATGGCTTTTAGAACATTTTGAATATCATGGTGAAACCGTTATGGTTGCGCCTGCTGCCGGATTTTATTCAACACCTGGCGTTGGTTTAAATCAAATTAGAATAGCATATGTACTTAATAAAGAAAGTTTAATTAAAGCAGTCCATATTATTAAACAAGCCTTAAAAGTATATAAAGATTAATGCAGATTGAGCAAAACATATCCCTGAAAACCTATAACACATTTGGTTTAGATGTTAAGGCAAGATATTTTGTATCCGTATCAAATGTTGATGAATTAAAATCTGTTTTAGCGCTTAAAGAATATCCTGAAAAGCTCATATTAGGTGGAGGCAGTAATATGTTACTTACCAAAGATCTGAATAAACTGGTTATTCATATAAATATAAAAGGAATAGAAATTATTTCTGAAAATGACGATTTTGTAACTGTAAAAGCAAATGCAGGCGAAAATTGGCATGAATTTGTCATTTGGTGCATGAACCATGACTTTGGGGGTATTGAAAATTTATCTTTAATTCCTGGAAATGTTGGCACTGCTCCCATTCAAAATATTGGCGCTTATGGTATTGAATTAAAAGACAACTTCATTTCATGTGAAGGTTTGTCACTAAAAACCTTTGAAATACGTACCTTCTCAAAGTCTGAATGTCAATTTGGATACAGAGATTCCATTTTTAAACGACATGAAAAAGATAAATTTATTATAACCAGTGTTACCTTTAAATTTACCAAACGCAACCATAAACTAAACATAAATTACGGTACCATTTCATCAGAATTAAAATCGTTAAACATTGTAAATCCAACCATTCAAGATATTTCAAAAGCTATCATTTCAATAAGGGAAAGCAAATTGCCTAATCCTAAAATCATTGGAAACAGTGGTAGTTTCTTTAAAAACCCTGTCATCTCAAAACTGGAATTTGAAATGTTATTGCAAAATTTCCCGGATGCTCCAAGTTATTCAGTTTCTGAAGATGAAATAAAAATTCCGGCTGGTTGGCTCATAGAAAAAGCTGGTTTTAAAGGAAAACGATTTGGTGAATACGGCGTTCATAAAAATCAAGCCTTAGTTTTGGTTAATTATGGTCAAGCCAAAGGATCAGATATTTTAAAGCTTTCAAAATTAATTCAAAAAACAGTGTTGCGCCTTTTCAATATTTCTATAGAAGCCGAAGTAAATATCCTATAATCTCAAAGAAATATTTAACTTTGAAATGAAAACACATCTCATTTATACATCATTTAAAATAAATTATATTGATTTCTCCAATTGAAAATGAAATAGTAATCTTATTAAAACATGGCGATAAAAAAGCCATAACCTTATTGTATGATTATTATGCTGATGCTATTTACGGGGTTATTTTAAAAATTATTTCTGATGAAGAAATAGCTCAGGATGTGCTTCAAGAAACCTTTATTAAAATCTGGAAAAATTCAAAAAAATACGATTCCGGAAAGGCAAAATTATTCACATGGCTATATCGCATTGCTTATAATTCGGCCATTGATAAGACCCGATCATTAAAAAACAAAACGAAAAATGAAGTCCAAATTGAAACCTCATCCGTATATAGAATAACATCAAATGAATTAAATCAGGATGTATTGGATATTCAAAAACATTTAAGCAGTTTAGATGAAAAATATCAAATTGTTATTAACGCCCTCTTTTTTGAAGGCATGACGCAGCAAGAAGCAAGTGAAGAACTAAACATTCCGCTTGGAACTATTAAATCAAGATTAAAAATTGGATTACGTGAACTGAAAAAAATTTACAATCCTTAATAAATAAAGTCATGAATGAAAAAATAATCACTTTTTTAAATTCTGGCCTATTAGAAAAATATCTACTAGGAGAAATTTCTTCTGAGGAAACTGAACATGTTGAAAGTTATATTGCAAGACATCCAGAAGTAGAAAATGCTTATAACACTTTACAGTTTAACTTAGAATTAGTGGCAAAAAGCAATGCCGCTGAAGCTCCAAAAAGCATCTTAAATAACATTTTAGAAGTGCTTGATGAAAAGCCTGTTGTAGAATTAAATGCAACCAAAAAATACAAAAAATGGCATAAAATAGGTATTGCAGCAAGTATTGCCGCATCAATTTTTGCAGGTCAATCATATTATCTTCACTCAAAAAACGAAAAGCTATCCGATGAAAATCAAGTGGTAGTGGATGAGATTTTTGATTTACGAAGCGATATTGAAATGAATAACAAAAGACTTGATGATATTATGCATCAATTTAAACAGCTCAATGACCCGGAAACGTATAAATATATTATGCAAGGAAATAGTAGGGCTAAAAATTTAAAAACCATAGCCTATATCAATGCTAAAGAAAAAACATCTATGATTGATGTGGTTTCATTACCACAATTACCTAAAGAACAATGTTACCAAATATGGGCAGAATTACAAGGTGAAATGGTGAGTTTAGGCATCTTAAGCGAAACAGACAGACAACTTAGAGCCCTTCCTTATACTGAAGATGCCCTTGGTTTAAATATTACTATTGAACCAAAAGGTGGCAATACCATTGCTTCTTTAGAAAATTCAGTAGCAGAAATTCAATTAAAATAAGTATTAATAGTCCCTTCCCTCGTAAACGGCCTCATTTTAAACTTTAAATGAGGCTGTTTTCATTAAATTATATTTCATTTTCTTTCTCTAAGGGTACGATTTAAAATAAATTACCAATAAATAATGCATGTAATTAAGTTTAATAATATTTTAAGACTCACTCTTTTATACTGTAATTTAAATGCCGTATCTTTACATTAATTTTTCATTTATATGAAACTTCTATTAATAACATTTGTAATATTAGGATTAGCTGTTGCAGGAATTGCTATAAAAATTTGGGCTAAAAAAGATGGCAAATTTGCAGGAACCTGCGCAAGTCAAAACCCTATGTTAAATAAAGATGGTGAGTCATGCAGTTTTTGCGGTAAAACCCCTGAGCAATTTAGTGATTGTAAAGAACCTGAACACACAAAATAGTACATGACAATTATTGATCTGGTATTCTACTTCTTTATTTTTGTAGTTTTCATTCAAGTTGTTTTCAACATTTTTTTCTATGGAAAATTTGCCTTTTTAAAACATCAAGAAACCGTTTCAAAAAACCTCCCTATTTCAGTCATTATATGTGCAAAAAATGAAGTGGAAAATTTACAGAATTTTTTACCATCAATCATTTCGCAAGACTATCCTCAATTCGAAATAATTCTAATTAACGATGCTTCAAGAGATAAAACCCAAAAGCTCATGGAGTCTTTTGCAAAAAAAAATAAAAACATTAGAATTGTAAATGTGAAAAATACTGAAGCTTTTTGGGGTAACAAAAAATACGCCTTAACCCTTGGCATAAAAGTTTCAAAGTACGACTGCCTTTTGTTTACGGATGCTGATTGTGAGCCTGTATCGCCACATTGGATTTCTGAAATGAGTTCTCATTTTAATGATACCAAAACCATTGTTTTAGGTTACGGCGCTTATAAAACCGTAAAAAAATCAATTTTAAATAAACTCATTCGTTTTGAGACACTTTTGACCGCAATAAATTGCTTTTCTTTTGCCAAAATAGGGTTACCTTATATGGGGGTTGGAAGAAACTTGGCCTATAAAAAGAGTGAATTCTTTAATGCTAATGGCTATATAAGTCACATGAATATACGTTCTGGTGATGACGATTTATTTATAAATCAGGTTGCTACTTCAAACAATACAGCCATTTGTTTTTCTCAAAATAGTTTCACGATGTCCATCCCAGAAACTAAGTTTAAAACTTGGTTTAACCAAAAAAGAAGGCATATCTCAACGGCGAATCATTACAAGCTAAAGCATAAAATATTACTAGCCACCTTATACACATCTCAACTCTTGTTTTGGGTACTTGCTATTATATTATTAACCGTAACTTTTAAATGGAAAATTGTTTTGACGTTAGTTCTGTTAAGAATCTGCATTCAATATATAACAATAGGCTATTCAACAAAAAAATTGGGAGAAAAGGATACATTATTAATGATTCCCTTCCTAGAAATATTTTTAATTATAATGCAATTATCTATCTTTATAACTAATCTTATTTCAAAGCCAAATCATTGGAAATAAACGAGGCTATAAAACGGGCTAAAAAAAACGACCAAAAAGCATTCAATTACTTGCTGGATACTTTTTGGGATGATGTATACGGTTTTCAATTAAAACGTATTGAAAACGAAAATGACGCAGAGGATATAACCATTCAAACCTTTTCAAAAGCATTTGATAAAATTGAAACCTTCGATGAGCATTATAAATTTAAAACATGGCTCATCACTATTTCAAAAAACATACATATTGATTTATTACGAAAAGAAAAGAAACATACTTACACTCGAAATTTAAATGATGATGAAAAAATGTACCAGATCCTTGACGAATCCCCTTCCCCGGAGGACACGTTAATAACAGAACAAAATTTAGCCAAACTACTTCGAGATATTAAAAAACTAAACCCTAATTATCAAGAAGTCATTAACTTGCGGTACTTTCAAGAATTGAGTTATAAAGAAATTTCTGAAGAACTTAAGGAACCTATAAATAATGTGAAAGTGAAATTATTGCGGGCAAAAAAACTACTTGCTGCGATTATTCAAAAATCTTAATGGTTAGCAAAATTAAGAATTTAGGTCCAGGACTATTGTTTGCAGGTGCTGCCATAGGTGTCTCACATTTAGTTCAATCCACACGCGCGGGAGCTGATTTTGGTTTAGGTTTGCTTTGGGCTTTATTACTGGTAAATTTATTTAAATACCCCTTTTTTCAATTTGGTCCACGGTATGCTACTGCAACGGGTGAAAGCTTACTTGATGGCTATAAAAAATTGGGTAAAGGTGTATTATGGACGTATTATATTCTCAATATAGCCACCATGTTTACAATTCAAACAGCTGTTACCATTGTAACTGCTGGGTTGGCTTCAACCTTGTTTGGTGATTTTATTAGCATTGAAATTTGGACCGTTATTATTCTTGTTATTTGCCTTTCTCTATTGGTTTTAGGAAAATACAAATTACTTGATGGCCTCATGAAAATAATCGTTCTCACCCTTACAATAAGCACGATTATAGCTGTAAATATTGCTTTTTCAACTGAAACAAGTTTACTATCTATAAAGCAAATTCTTCCAAAAAACAATATGGAAATTGCCTTTTTAATTGCCTTTATGGGATGGATGCCTGCACCGCTAGATGTTTCTGTATGGCAATCATTATGGGCTATTGAAAAAAATAAGGGCACCAAAGAATATACTCCAAAATCTGCTTTATTTGATTTTAACATTGGTTATTTAAGCACTATTGTTATTGGCATCGGATTTCTTCTCCTAGGAGCATTGGTTATGTTTAATAGTGGGGAATCATTCAGTAATTCAGCAAGTATTTTTTCTGGTCAATTAATTGATATGTATACTAAAAGTTTAGGTAATTGGGCACATTATGTTATTGCAATTGCTGCTTTTACCACCATGTTCAGCACTACCATTACAACCTTGGATGCTTCACCTAGGGCCATGGATAGAGCCACGGAATTACTGTTTAAAAAATCTTTTAAAAAAGGATATTCATTCTGGATTGTTGTGCTTAGTTTAGGAACTATTTGTGTGTTTTTCTTTTTAGCTTCTGAAATGGGAATACTTATAAAAATTGCAACCATATTATCATTTATTACGGCTCCTTTTTATGCCGTTATTAATTACCGATTAATTTCAAGTGTTCATACACCTAAAGAATGGCGACCTTCAACACAGCTTCATGTATTAAGCTGGTCAGGAATTATTTTCTTGATTGGATTTAGTATTTGGTATCTTACAACTTTATAAGAGACGTTTAAAAGAATAGTTTGTATCTTTGTTGCTTTCTTTTTAAGCTATGGAAACAGAAACAATTTCAAATATAACGCCTAACCATCTTCCTAAACCTAAATGGCTTAGGGTGAAGTTGCCTACAGGTAAAAAATACACTGAGCTTAGAGGCTTAGTTGATAAATACAAACTGAACACAATTTGCACTTCTGGAAGTTGTCCTAACATGGGTGAATGTTGGGGTGAAGGAACAGCAACGTTTATGATTTTAGGAAATATTTGCACACGTTCATGTGGTTTTTGCGGGGTAAAAACAGGCCGTCCAGAATCTATAGATTGGGATGAACCTGAAAAAGTAGCCCGCTCCATAAAATTAATGAATATTAAACATGCCGTTTTAACAAGTGTTGACAGAGACGACCTAAAGGATATGGGAAGTATTTTGTGGGCAGAAACTGTAAAAGCAGTTAGACGGATGAATCCAGAAACAACACTTGAAACCCTTATTCCTGATTTTCAAGGAATAGAACAGCATATTGATAGGATCATTGAAGTGGCCCCAGAGGTAGTTTCACACAATATTGAAACGGTAAGGCGCTTAACACGTGATGTACGTATCCAGGCGAAATATGACAGAAGCCTTGGGGTTTTAAAATATTTAAAAGAACAAGGGCAAAGACGAACAAAATCCGGTATCATGTTAGGTCTTGGTGAAACCAGAGAGGAAGTTATTGAAACCCTATATGATTTAAAAGACCACCAAGTTGATGTTGTTACCATTGGTCAATATTTACAACCAAGTAAAAAACATTTACCAGTTAAACAATTTATCCATCCAGATCAATTTAAGGAATATGAGGAAATTGGTTTAAAACTTGGTTTCCGCCATGTTGAAAGTAGTGCGCTTGTACGATCTTCATACAAAGCTCAAAAACACATAAATTAATTATGATTCATGTTGCTATCAATGGGTTTGGTAGGATAGGAAGAAGGGTGTTCAGGTTACTTCAAGAATATGAAAATATTCAAGTTGTGGTCATTAATGATTTAGCTGATGCAAAAACCCTAAGCCATCTCTTAAAATACGATAGTATCCACGGTGTTTTTAAAGCGCAGGTTTCTCATGATGCTACTCATATTATGGTCAATAATCAAGTCATCAAATTACTAAATCATAAGCATCCTAAAGATCTTAATTGGCAATCTTATAACATAGACTTTGTTATAGAATCTACCGGAAAATTCAAAACTATTTCTGATTTACAATGTCACATTAATAACGGCGCAAAACATGTCATTTTAAGTGTTCCCCCTATAGAAGATGACCTAAAAACTATTGTTATTGGGGTAAATGATGATACTATTGACGGTTCAGAACATATCATTTCAAATGCATCTTGTACCACCAACAATGCCGCTCCAATGATAGATATTATTAATAAACTTTGTGGCATTAATCAAGCCTATATCACAACCATTCATTCTTATACAACGGATCAAAGTCTACATGATCAACCACATCATGATTTACGAAGGGCAAGAGCAGCTGGTCAATCCATAGTACCCACAACAACAGGGGCTGCCAAAGCCTTAACCAAAATTTTTCCTGAACTTTCAAATGCTATTGGTGGCTGTGGCATTCGAGTTCCGGTTGCAAATGGGTCATTGACAGACATTACTTTTAACGTGAAAAGAACGGTGACAATTAACGAAATTAATAATGCTTTTAAATTAGCATCAGAACGTGAATATAAAAATATTTTAGAATATACAGAAGACCCTATTGTTTCAGTAGATGTTATAGGAAATGATCACTCATGTATTTTTGATTCACAAATGACTTCCGTTATAGGAAATATGGTAAAAATTATAGGTTGGTATGATAATGAAACCGGATATTCTAAAAGAATAATCGATTTAATGTGCAATTTATCGGTAAAACAGCGCATTTTATCGGAAAAATAATTATATTTGTCAACAATAGTTAATGAAATGACCCAAATCTTTAAATACTTGTTTGCTATTTTAATGTTAATTTCACTCAGTTTATCTGGGCAAAATGCCATTGATAAAGATCCGGAGTTTTTACTAAACCGCATAAAATATTATATTAACCAATCTGAACATGATATTGTTAACTTCAATTATTATGATGCTCAGAAAAAATTGGATGATGCATTAGAAATAGCTCAACAGGCAAATGACAAAAAAAGCATGGGCCTTATTTATTCTAAAAAAGGCAAACTCCAACTAATTATTGGAGAATTGGATGAAGCTATTATATCACTAACAAAAGCTGTTGAGGTTCAACGTTTTGAAAAAGACAATGCGAACCTTGGTGTTTCTTATAAAATTTTTGGAGACATTTATAACAACAAAAAGAATTATAAAGATGCCATTGATTATTATATTTCTGCCCAAACACTTTTTGAACAGGAAGGCTTGACCACTAATTTAGCCGATGTGATACTTAGTGAAGCCGAAACCTATATTAACTTAAAAAACTATAGTAACGCAAGAAAACTTATCGAACAATCTTTAGCCTTGGCAAAACGTCTTGAGTTGCCTAAAATTGAAAGTAGTGCATTAATAAATCACGGAAAAGTTTATTTGGTGTTAGGTGACAATGAAAAAGCACTTGTAAATGCTGATGAAGGTTTACAGTTAGCTAAAAAACATAACTATGCCGATATTGTAAATCATGGCTACTTGGTATTAAGCAATATCCACAATAATTTGGGTGATTACAAACGCTCTAATGACTACTTAAGAGCTCATTTAGAATTGTCTGATTCCCTTAGAAAAATCAAGCAAGATAATTTATCGCCTGAAAAGAAAATTCAGTTTTTATTAAATGACCAAATTGAAAATAATAAAAAACAAAAAGAACAATTAACTGAAGCAAATAATAAAAATGATTTAAGCACATTAATTTCAATTTTAAGTGTTGCACTTATAACCATCTTATCTTTACTAACGCTGTCACTTTATAAAAACAATAATATAAGATTAAAGACAAATAATATGCTTCATAAAAAAAATGGAGAGCTTATTATTGCGAAAGAAAAAGCGGAATTAGCCTATAAAACCAAGGCCAATTTTTTATCTACCATTACCCATGAACTAAGGACCCCACTTTATGCCGTAACAGGGTTAAGCAATATGCTATTGGAGGAAAATCCAAAGCCCGAACAAATACAACATTTAAAATCACTTAAATTTTCTGGTGATTATCTTTTAACATTTATAAATGATATTTTACAAATAAATAAAATTGAGGCCAATAAAGTAGAGATTGACCCGGAGCCCTTCAATTTAAAAAAGAAAATAAACAATATTATTTTAGCATTAAGCAATTCAGCCCAAGATAATAATACGAAACTTCATTTTGAATATGATCAAGGGCTACCTGAAGACTTTATTGCAGATCAATTAAAAATTTCTCAAATTTTAATTAACCTTATTGGTAACTCAATTAAGTTTACTAAAGACGGAGATATTTGGATTAGGGTTTATAAAATTAATGATGAAAACGGCATTTTCAACTTACGCTTTGAAGTTGAAGATAATGGTATTGGTATAAACAAAGATAAACAAGAATCTATGTTTGAAAGCTTTTCACAAGGCTCCATTCAAATTAATAGAAAATATGGAGGTACCGGATTAGGTTTATCGATTGTTAAAGGGTTGATTGAAATTCTAAAAGGAAAAATATATTTAAAAAGCGAGTTGGATAAAGGGTCTACATTCTTTTTTGAAATTCCATTAAAATATACAGGTCAAGAATCAAAAGAGATAAAAGTTGCCAAATTTAATGAAAGTAAGGAATTAAATTTAACCAACGTTAAAGTTTTGGTGGTAGAAGACAATAAAATCAACCAAATGATTACCAAAAAAATCTTAACCAAAATGGGGCTGAAGTGTGATGTGGTTGATAATGGTGAAGCTGCTGTAGATATGGTTAAAGCAAATAAATATGATATTGTTTTAATGGATATTCATATGCCAGGAATTAGTGGCATGGAGGCCACAAAAATTATAAGAACTTTTGATAAAACTTTAACAATTTTTGCATTAACTGCCGTGACCATTGAAGATAAAATGCATGAATTTGACGAAGCTGGTTTTACTGATATTATACCTAAACCTTTTAAACAAGAAGAGTTTGAAACTAAGTTGTTTAATGCGCTCTCAGGGAATAACAAATCTGCTACTGCTTAATTTCAACAAATCTTTCAATTAATTCATTGAATTTTAAATCATCAGAAAGATTCATTTTTATTGGCAGATAGTACAATTTATCTTTTAAATCTTCATGAATTTGCAACCGCACATAATCTTTTTCAGTTGTAATAATAAATTTCTTTTTACTTAATTCTGAAACATCCTTTTTAGTAAACTCATGGTGATCTTTAAAATTTAAATGTTCAAATTTTTGATTTTTATTCTTTAAAAAATTAACTAAAGGTTTCGGGTTAGCTATTCCTGTTACCAACGTAAATTCATTTAAATCTTCAAGTTTTTTACTATTTGAACACGACTTCAAAGTATCAGAATATGATATATTACTAAAAAAAACCGATTGATGTTTCTTCGGTTTAATTTGCTCAATAATTTCTGCTTTTTCCAGTTCACTAAGCAAACTTGGGCATTTTGTAACTACAATTATATGAGCGCGATGAGCACCTCTTTTAGGTTCTCTTAAATTTCCTGTTGGCAACACAAAATCATTGGTATAGAGATTTTCATAAGTAGTAAGCAAAATATTAAGCCCTGCCTTTACCTTTCTGTGTTGAAAAGCATCGTCCAATAAAATAATTTCAGGTGGATTAGACGGTTGTAGTATTTTTTGAATGCCATGTACTCTATCAGTATCAACGGCTACTTGAATAGAATTTTGAAATTTATTGTAAAACTGATAGGGTTCATCTCCTAAAGTTTCTGCTGAAGAATTGCTATTGGCCAATTGAAATCCTTTTGTTTTTCGTTTATAGCCTCTGCTTAATGTGGCCATCTTAAAATCATTCTTAAGTAGTTCAATTAGATATTCTATCATTGGGGTTTTACCCGTGCCACCTACGCTTAAATTACCTACACAAATAATTGGTAAATCAAAAGAAACAGATTTTATAAACCCAAAATCATACATTTTGTTTCGCATCCAGGTAACCACATAATATACTGGTACCAATGGAATAAGTATTTTTCTTAATAACTGCACAGCACAAACATAAATTTTAAGTGAATCATAGTCAGACAAAGTAAAGATTATTTTTTTAAAAGCTCATAACTGGCCCATTCAAAATAAAAAGTTTCTGTTCAACCTAAAAATTTTATCTTTGAAGTAAAACAAAAATACCATGATTATACAAGACGTCATTAATCATTTAGAAGAATTTGCTCCTTTGGCCTATGCTGAAGATTTTGATAATGTGGGGCTTTTAATTGGGAATAATAAAACAAAACTCACTGGTATTTTAGTCACATTGGATACACTTGAAACTGTTGTGGATGAGGCCATTGAAGAAAAATGCAATCTCATTGTTAGTTTTCATCCGATACTTTTTAAAGGACTGAAAAAAATTACAGGTAAAACCTATGTTGAACGCGTTATTTTAAAAGCTATTAAACATGATATTGCTATTTACGCCATTCACACAGCTTTAGACAACTCACTTCAAGGTGTTAATGATGCCATTTGTAATCAGCTAGAGTTAGAAAATAAGCAAGTCCTTATTCCACAAATACAAACCATAAAAAAATTAACCACTTTTGTTCCGAAGGCGGAAGCTGATCAGTTAAGAGCTGCACTTTTTAAAGCTGGTGCTGGTAATATTGGGAATTATTCAAATTGCAGTTTTAACGTTGATGGTTTGGGGACTTTCAAAGGAAATGAAAATGCTTCGCCTACCAAAGGCAAACAAGGCACCCTTCATAAAGAAGAAGAAACCCAAATATCCATCACTTACGCAAAACATTTAGAATCTGAAATTTTAAAAACGCTCTTCAAAACACATTCTTATGAGGAAGTTGCTTATGAAATAACAATGCTTGAAAACAAAAATCAGCAAATAGGAATTGGAATGGTTGGAGAATTAAAAACGCCCATGGATGAAAATAGTTTCCTAAAGTATTTAAAAACCAAAATGAATACCCAACACATAAGACATTCAAGATTATTGGGTAAAACCATTAAAAAAGTTGCCGTTTTAGGAGGTTCTGGCAGTTTTGCAATAGCAGCCGCCAAAGCTTCTGGTGCTCAAATATTTATAACAGCTGACTTGAAATATCACGACTTTTTCGCGGCAGAAAACAACATCATTTTAGCTGATATTGGTCATTATGAAAGTGAACAATTCACAAAAAATATTTTAGTAGCATTTCTTATGAAAAAAATCACTAATTTTGCAGTCGTTTTATCGAAGACAAACACCAATCCTGTTAAGTATTTTTAAAGTATGGCTAAAAAGAAAGAAGTAACCGTTGAAGAGCGTTTAAGAGCTTTATATGATTTGCAACTTGTAGATTCTCGAATAGATGAAATAAGAAATGTAAGAGGAGAACTTCCATTAGAAGTTCGTGATTTAGAAGATGAAGTTACTGGACTAAATATTAGATTAGAAAAACTTACATCTAATTTAGAGGTTATTGACAATGAAATTGTTGCAAAGAAAAATCTAATTGATGAAGCTAAAACTTTAATAAAAAAGTATAGCGAACAACAAAAAAATGTTCGAAATAACAGAGAATTCAATTCACTTACAAAGGAAGTTGAATTTCAAGAATTGGAAATTGAATTAGCTGAAAAAAATATTAAAGAATTCAGGGTTCAAATTGAGCAGAAAAAAGAAGTGATTACAGAAACAAAAGAACGTTTAAAAGAACGCGAGAATCACTTAAAACATAAAAAAAATGAGCTTGATGACATTTTAGCTGAAACTGAAAAAGAAGAACAAGCTTTAATTGCAAAATCTGAAGATTACAAAAACCTAATTGAAGATCGTTTAGTGGCTGCATATACCAGAATTCGTAAAAATGTGAAAAACGGTTTAGCAGTAGTTGCTATTGAAAGAGGTGCTTCAGGTGGTTCATTTTTTACGATTCCTCCACAAGTTCAGGTAGAAATTGCTTCAAGAAAAAAAATTATTACTGATGAGCATAGTGGCCGTATTTTAGTCGATGGTACGCTGGCAGAAGAACAAAAAGCTAAAATGGAAAAATTGTTTTCTAAACTTTAATTCATTTTAAATTAATATATAGGAGGCTGTCTGAAAAGTCAAAATAAGTTGTTATTACGAATCTTTCGACTGTCGCTCAAGACAGGCTAAAGTGAAGTAATCTGTTTATTGATTACCAATAATTTACAGATTGCTTCTCCCGATAGCTATCGGGAGAAGCAATGACGTAAAACTTTACTTTTCAGACAGCCTCTTTTATTTAATAAAACTTTCACAACAAATAATTAAGGTTTTATAATTTTATACGTCTACTAATAAAACAAAGTTTATGAAAAAGTTAGTATTCTTATTATTATTTGCACTTTTTTTTAGTTGTCAAAATTCCGCACAAATAAAACAAGAACAAAATACAATAATTAACGCAAAACCTATTGAAGTGCCATTGGAAAACGGAAAAGCTCGCGCTTATTTTGCCAGTGGCTGTTTTTGGTGCCTTGAGGCTATTTATGAAAGTGTAAAAGGTGTAGATGAAGTCATAAATGGATATTCTGGTGGACACACTAGTAACCCAACCTATGAAGCAAGCAATACCGGAAAAACAGGTCATGCAGAATCTGTTGAAGTTATTTACGACCCTAAAATAGTCAGCTTTTCAACCTTAGTTGACGTGTATTTTGGTTCACAAAATCCAACACAAATTAATGGACAAGGCAATGACAGAGGCTCGCAATACCGTTCCATTATTTTTTATCAAAATGAGGCACAAAAACAAATTATTTTAAAGAAAAAAGAAGCTTTAGCCAAAGACCTAAACGCAGAAATTGCTGCAGAAGTCTATCCATTTCAAAAATTTTGGAAAGCCGAAGATTATCACCAAAATTATGAAAAATTACATCCTGAAAATAGTTATATTCAAAACGTTTCTATTCCAAGATTGAATCGTTTTAAATCTAAATTTCCTGAACTTTTAAAAGATAATCATTAAAGTTTAGTTGCCTTAATCTCAAAAATTAACGGATATAATTTATCTTTTGTAACGTACATGTCAGACTGGGTTTTTTCTAAATTCGGAAACACATTATACGGAGATTCATCATATTCTTTTAAATACTCTATATGCAAACCTGCTTCAGTTAATGCAGAAATAACTTCGCCTAATCCATGGTTCCAACCGTATTCTTTACTTATCATTTTTGAATTTTCTTTAGCATAAGTCCCTTCATATTCTTCATAAATAACATCCTCTTGCATATAGCCATGTTTTAATTCTGGTTTTCCTTTTAAATAATCAAACATCCAAACTATTGGATGAAATTCAACCATATAAAAAAACCCTCCTTTTTTTAGTTGTTCTGCAATTATTTTGCCCCACGGTTTTAAATCTGGCAACCAACCTATAACTCCATAACTTGTAAAAACAATATCAAAAGTTTCTTTGATAAATTTTGAAGTATCTAAAACATTACAACATACAAATTCAGATTCAAGCTGTAATTCACTGTTTAATTCTTTTGCTAATTTAATTCCTTCATCACTAAAATCTACTCCGACACAGGTAGCTCCTAACCTACTCAAACTTAAGGTGTCCTGCCCAAAATGACATTGTAAATGTAATATGGATTTATCTTTAACATCACCCAAAGCATCAATTTCATACTTTTTTAACGAAGATTTTCCTTTTTTAAAATCCGTTAAATTATACATCTCCCCTTTAGAGTGCTCTTTAACTTTTTCATTCCAAGTTGTTCTATTGATATTAAAATAATGCTGATTTTTATCCATGTTATTAAAATTTACACAGTTTATCCTTGTTTATTATTTAATGTTAAAGCCGCAAAAAATGAGATCATTACGAAAATTAACAACGCTAAAAAACTTAATTTTAAACTGGAAATTTCTGCTAAAAAACCCAATAAAACAGGACCAACTAAAAACCCTAAAAAACCAATGCCAGAAATAAATGAAATACTAACTGAAACATTTAATGCCGATATTTTTCCTCCTAACCTAAAAAGTTCAGGAATGATAACCGAAAGACCCAATCCTACTAAACCAAAACCACTTATCACCACATAAGGAATTACTAAAAGTACGAACCCAAATCCTACAGCAGCTAAAAATAGCCCCATAAGCATAACTGATTTAGAACCGAACCTAGCACTTATGCCATCGCCTAAAAATCTTCCAAACGCCATAGTTGCCGAAAAAACAGTATACCCCAGCCCTATCCAAGACAATTTTGCCAATGATACATTTTTCATATATAAAGCGCTCCAATCAACAATGGCACCTTCACTTGCCATTATAAAAAAAGCTATGACCGCCAATAACAGTATGGGCTTGAAGTTTTTAAAACTAAAGGACACGTCATTACTTTCTGTTGAAACAAATTGAAAATAATATTTAACCCATATTATATTCATTAAAAACAATATCGCAATCACAACTAATAAATGATTTACTGGAATAAGGTCTGCGGGTAAAAAAAATCCACCAATGCCAGCACCTAAAAACCCACCCAAACTAAAAAAACCATGATTAGCAGACATAATATGAACCCGACCCTTTTTTTCAAGTTCAGCAACTAAAGCATTCATAGCAACATCTGTTAAGCCAGAAAATGCACCAACTATATACAATCCAAAACATAGCCAGAAATAAGTAGTCGTACTAAATGGGATTATAAATGAAAATAAAAATAAAAAGACGCCAAATGCCGTTACTTTACCAACACCAAAGCAGTTTATAATTCTGGGGGCTAATAAAATCATAGTTAAAGTACCTAAGGCCATGAAAAAAATAGCAAAACCTAATTGTCCATCATCAATCTCAAGCCTTGATTTTATTTTAGGTATATAGATGGCCCAAGTGCCATAAATGATATTTAAGGTTGCAAATACCAAAGCAGGTGCAAAATATTTTCCACTGGAAAAGATTAATTTAAGCGAATTCATTCTAAAAGATTAAATTTTCTATTGATGCAACTAATATAAAATAATACCAATTATTGTTTGGATTTATTGGCAAAGAAAATGATGATTTTTTTTCTTTGTACAAAATAGAAAAACAAAGCATAGCCATCGCTCGCTTTATTTTTTATGTTGAAGGAGAGAGGGAAAAAGGGCGTTTTATTTCATTAAATTCAAATGAAAAATGGTATAAGTTCATGAATAATTACTCCTTTCATTATCTTTGAATAAAAACATGAAAAAATTCTCTTTCTTATTTTTTATTGTTTTAGTTGTTTCTTCCTGTAAATCAGATAGAAAAAAAGACAATAACACATTAGGTAAAACTAATGACACGACAATTTCTGAAAAAATAGCACATGCCTATGGATTTGAAAACTGGAACCGAGTTACACTAATCGAATTCACATTTAATGTTGATAAAGATAGTACACATTATGAACGCTCATGGTGCTGGAATCCTAAAACAAATGATGTAACTGCAATGTCTAAAAAGGACACCATTCAATATAACAGAAATCATGTTGATAGTTTAACCATAAATACAGATCGCGGTTTTATAAATGATAAATATTGGTTGTTAGCGCCATTTCAATTACTCTGGGATAAAGGAGCCTCCATGTCTGAAGCCATTAAAGAATCAGCTCCTATAAGTAAAAAAATAATTAATAAATCAACCTTAACCTACCCAAATAATGGTGGTTACACACCTGGTGATGCGTATGATTTTTATTTTGATGACAATTATTTAATTAAAGAATGGGTTTATAGAAAAAGCAATCAAAAAGAATCTTCCCTTATTTCATCATGGGAAAACCAGCAAGATTTTAATGGTATAAAATTAGCCTTAGACCATAACAAAGCAGAAGGAAAATGGAAACTATATTTTACAAATGTTAAGATTAGTACGAACTAAATATTCAAAATATCCAAATCATAATAATATCACGTAAATAAAGTATATATTTTTCGCTTTAAGCGTCTTTATAAATCAAAGAGGCTGTCTAAAAAGGCGTCATTGCGAGTCCCGATAGCCAT
>TARA_R110002050_G_scaffold300641_1_pt1 | contig 32347 bp, 27 predicted proteins | sample TARA_R110002050 | Tara Oceans TARA_R110002050 (sample SAMEA4396988) | marine metagenome | biome: Polar Biome; feature: [DCM] deep chlorophyll maximum layer (ENVO:01000326); material: water (ENVO:00002006), including particulate matter (ENVO:01000060) such as... | depth 25 m
AATAGCAACGGCTGTTCTGGCTTTTGTCGCCTTCTTTTTCTACCGGAAAAATTATTTTACAAGGAAATTGGTCAAGGTCATTATCCGAGATTAGTGCAGCTATTACAACCATTTCAACTTCAACATTTACAGTAGCTATTGCTTTTCAATAAGAATCACTAACTTAGCTATCAAAATGATAGCGACGATGAGAACACCGAACCCTATTCTAATCCTTTTCATAGCTGTTTTGTCCGCCTGCAACCAATCGCAGGACCTGTTTAACGGCCGTAATCTTAGCGGATGGCACATGGATGTGCCGGCCATAGACGAAAATCCAGAGGCTCCGGTACCTTTTCTTGTTCGCGATGGACTATTGGTCAGCCTGGGTGAACCAAGAGGCCACCTAATCAGCGATGCAGAATATTCCGATTACAAGCTGGACGTGGAATACCGGTTTGCCGGGGAACCCGGAAACTGTGGCGTTTTAATTCATGCTTCAACTCCACGGGCTTTGTACAACATGTTTCCACAATCGCTGGAAGTGCAAATGCAACATGGCGATGCAGGTGATTTTTGGTGTATTATGGAAGACATCACCGTTCCGGATATGGAAAGCCGCCGTGGCCCAAAAGAAAATTGGGGTATTACCGAAGGCAAGGAACGCCGGATTAAAAACCTGACCGACGGTTCGGAAAAACCTCTGGGCGAATGGAACCAAATGACAATCGAGTGCAAAGCAGATAGTGTCCGCGTTTGGGTTAATGGCGACCTGGTCAATGCAGGGTACAACTGCACCGCACAAAAAGGAAAACTGGCCCTGCAAGCCGAAGGTGCTGAAGTTGAATTCCGCAAAGTCACTTTAACCAACCTATAAAAACTTGTTCTTACAAGATCAATTTATCGTCATGTAAAATTTAGATTAAGCTTGCATATACAAAAAGTGTGTTAATTGTACTTACAGAATCAAAATACCCGATAAGCCTTCAATTTAAACACCTATCCTTCAATGATCGCAGTATCATCAACTCGAAAAAAGCTAATAAAATAGAGACATTCATTTTTGGCACACTTGGGACTCGCCTTCGGACGTCGTTTGGGGAACCATTCATTTTTTATACTTTTGTCCTATAGAAACAACCTCCAACGCTTGCAACGTAGAATTATTGTATAAAAATCAAAAATCTTATTTATTTACCATTATGAAGAGTTCGCTTAAGACAACAATCAAGCTAAGTGCTTTATTTGTATGCCTGTTTACTTTTAGTTTATCAGGGCTTACGCAAGAAAAAGAAAACTACTTTAAAGTTGGCGGCGCCGTGCGTTTCAACATGTTTTCAAAAAGCTGGGTCGAAAATAAAACGCAGCCAGAATTCACCTGGGACACCTGGCGCCTAAATGTTGATGGCTCCGCAGGTGGAATTGACCTGAGTTTTGAATATCGCTTCTACCCCACATTCGGGACACACTTTATCCATCACGGCTATTTAGGCTACGAATTCAACGAAAACCTATATATGAAACTCGGTGTCAGCCAGGTGCCTTTTGGGATAACGAAGTATGCATCTCACTCCTGGTGGTTTCAGGGACAGTACTATTTTGGTCTGGAAGACGACTACGACATGGGAATCAAGTTTGACTACAACGGAATTGACAAACTCGACCTGAGTTTTGCATACTACCGCCAGGCCGAGCCCGAAGGCCCAACAGCAGGCGGGGCAGTTACCTATGGAGCCAGCGGACCAGGAAGATATTCGTATGATATTACTCCGGGCGTTGGTAAAATTGGCAGCTCAACAGTTGATGCGCACATTCGCGAGTTGAACCAGTTGAATGTACGGGCAGCCTACCACATCAGCGAGCAAGTTGAAGTAGGCCTGTCAGGCCAAGTAGGAGGTATCTACAACAGTGTGCTTGATGAAGCTGAAACAAGTACAGCTTTTGCAGCGCATCTACTGGCCGACTGGGGCAAAGGTTGGAATTTTAAGGGAACTTACATCAATTACAACTACAAAGCCAAAGCCGATGACGGGCAGTCGCTCGACATTATTCAAATGGGTGCCTATGGCTCACCATACGACGTAGCTGCCAAGGCAAATGCCTATGCGGTAGGGATCGCCAAAAGCTTCCCAGTCGACTTTGGGCCCATCAAAAGCTTACAGGCCTATGTGGATTATACATTTGTCGATAAAGTGAATGATGATTACGCTGATATGCATCACCTGATTCCTGGCATCTTAGTTTCAGCCGGGCCCGTTTATACCTACATCGACTATGCGATGGGTAAAAATCAACCATGGCTAAACGCAACATTTGGCGAAGGATTAGGAGTTGGAGACAGCGACGCGGATTGGATGAAGCGTTTTAACATCAACATTGGATACTATTTTTAGTAGCAACATGGAAAAAATAAAAATTGAAAATCTTTCGCTGGTTTTCGGAAAAGGAAAATCGAAAGCCCTTAAAATGCTTGATCAAGGCAAAAGTAAGGCTGAAATACTGGAAGCCACGGAATGCAATGTTGCAGTTAGAGACGCCAACCTGACCATTAACGAAGGGGAGATTTTTGTGATTATGGGCCTTTCTGGAAGTGGGAAATCAACTCTGCTCCGTTGTATCAACCGGCTCATAGAGCCTACCGCCGGAAAAATCTACATCAATAATAAAGAAATCACCCGCATGTCCGAAAAGGAACTGCTAAATATTCGGCGCACCGAGTTAGCGATGGTTTTTCAGCATTTCGGATTGCTCCCTCATCGCACGGTACTTAGCAATGTCGCCTTCGGGCTTGAACTTCAGGGCATTGACCGGGCTGAACGCGACAAAAAAGCAGAGGAAACCATTGAATTGGTGGGACTAAAAGGCTATGAGAACCAAAAAGTCAGCGAGTTATCAGGTGGAATGCAACAACGTGTTGGTTTGGCGCGCGGCCTGGCCAACGCCCCGGAAGTATTGCTAATGGACGAAGCTTTCTCGGCCCTCGACCCCTTGATCCGATCGCAAATGCAGGATGAACTGCTGCTGCTTCAGGAGAAAATGCAAAAAACCATCCTCTTTATCACCCACGATTTGGAAGAAGCCATCAAGCTGGGCGACCGCATTGCCATCATGAAAGATGGCATCATTGTTCAAGTGGGTAATTCAGAGGATATTATTACCAATCCGGCCGATGATTACGTCAAGTCATTCGTCGAGAATGTTGACCGTAGCAAGATTGTCACCGCAGGCTCCATCATGTTTAAAAAGCCCAAGCTGGCCCGCTTGAAAAAAGACGGTCCGGCAGTGGTTTTGCGCACCATGCGCGATATTGGGGTAACCTCATTGCCAGTGGTAAGAACGAACCGCACCTTCCTGGGATTTGTGAAAATAGAAGATGTTGTGGACCTGAAAAAGAGGGAAATCAAAACCATTGAATCCATTATCCAGAATTCGGTGATGACGGTAAACCCCGATACGACCGTGGAAGATATGCTTCCACTGCTTAGCAAAACAAACTTACCAATTCCGGTGGTCAACGTGGACAATCACCTCCTGGGGGTGGTCACACCCACTTCGCTCATTGCGGAAACCACGGGTAAGGATACAGGAGAAATTAATGATATCATCCAAAAGGCAATTGAATTATGATTATCGGACAATATATCGAAAATGGTGTCAACTGGCTGACTGACAACTTCTCAGGCGTATTTGATGGCATTAATACCGGTATGAGCTCGTTGATCGAGGTCATAGAAAGTGTCTGGATTGGCCTGCCTTTTTACGTGACCATCGTCCTCTTTACGGGTGTGGCGTTGTGGAAAGCAGGGCGCAAAAATGCCATACTCACGCTCTTGGGCTTGGTGTTTATCTATTTTACCGGGTTCTGGGAAGAGACGATGCAAACCTTCTCGCTGGTTCTGGCTTCGGCCATCATCGCGCTGGCGATTGGTATTCCCGTAGGAATTTGGACTGCGAAAAACAAAACGGCCAATAGCATCATCCGGCCCATTCTCGACTTTATGCAAACCATGCCGGCTTTTGTCTATCTGATTCCGGCAGTGTTGTTCTTCGGTCTGGGGACAGTGCCCGGAGCTTTTGCTACCATTATTTTTGCGATGCCTCCCGTTGTCCGGCTTACTTCGCTGGGAATTCAGCAAGTGCCCGAAGACATTGTGGAAGCCACCAAAGCTTTCGGCGCAACTCCCCGGCAATTGCTCATTAAAGTGCAATTACCACTGGCCATGCCAACCATTTTAGCCGGAGTCAACCAAACCATTATGATGTCACTGTCCATGGTGGTTATTGCCAGTATGATTGGCGCCAAAGGACTGGGCGAAATAGTACTGCAGGGAATCAGTCAATTACGAATCGGTCTTGGGTTTGAGAGCGGACTCGCCGTTGTATTACTGGCGATCATCCTCGACCGAATTACACAAAATTTAGGAAATAAACAAAAAAAGTAATAAGATGAAACGAAACATTTTAGTAGGATTTAGCTTGATTTTAGCAGTTTTTTTAACCAGCTGCGGTGGCGGAAACAAGAAAGGCGCCACGAACGAAGAGAATAAAAAAGTGACCATTGCGATGGTTAACTGGATTGAATGCATTGCCAACACCCACCTGGCCAAAGTGGCACTGGAACAACGAGGTTATGAAGTTGAACTGGTTAACGCCGACGTAGCTCCGGTTTTTGCAGCTGTGGCCAAAGGAAATGCCGATGTATTCATGGAGGTGTGGGAGCCGATCACCCACCAGCCGTACATGGAAAAATTTGGCGATCAGGTTGAACGATTGGGCGTTGTTTACGAAGAAGGACGCTTGGGCCTGGTCGTTCCACAATACGTTGACATCAATTCCATTGATGAATTAAACAGCGCCAAAGGCCAGTTTGACGGCAAAATTATCGGAATCAACCCCGGAGCAGGTATCATGAGTGTCACAGGAAAGGTGATCGACGAATACAACCTGGATTACGAATTGGTGACTTCAAGCGAAGCCGGAATGCTGGCGTCTCTCAAAAGAGCCTACGATAAAGAAGACTGGGTAGTTGTCACTGGCTGGAAGCCTCACACCAAATTTGCACGCTACAACCTGAAAATCCTTGATGACCCCAAAGGAACCATGGGTGCTGCCGAAACGATTTCAGTCATTGCGACCAAAGGATGGGCCGAAGCCAATCCCGAACTGGCAACTTTTTTCAGTAATTTTAAAATGAACGACGACAATCTGGGTTCATTAATGCTGGCTATTGAAGAAAACGCAGGAAGTGAAGATGAAGCAGCCCTGAACTGGTACAACGAACACAAACCATTGGTCGACGCCTGGTTTAATGAATAAGCCATTGCAGGCCATCTAAATATAGAAGCCTCGCAATTGCGGGGCTTTTTTTTAGGCGCATTAACACCCACTCAATTCAGCTTCTTCTCAACCTGCCAATCCACCGACCACTGCCCGGCCCCTTTCAAGAGTAAAAAGAGGCTTCCCAGCAACATGGCATAATCGGTTCGCGCGGCATGCATCATCATCCAAAAACCATCGTTCAACAAAATATCAACTTTGGTTGTGGAAATAGCCACCAGCATAATGATGATCAAAGGAATACTGGCCAAACGCGTGTACAGGCCAATTAAAATCAGCAAACCACAGACGATTTCGAAACTGCCCACAAAAGAGCCCAAAAATTCCGGAGATGGCAGCCCAATCTTTTCGAAGCGGCCGGCTCCCCGGATGGCTGGAAACAGAAACTTCTGAATGCCTTCTGATAAGAAAACAACACCGACCATGAGGCGGATCATAAAAACAGATTTTGAATTCGATGTTTGAATAATTCTTTTGAGCATTCTTTTCCAATTTATATAAATTGGAACATCACGGATCACGACTTGGTTCAGTGATTCTAACCTGGTCCCCGCTCTTACTTCTATCCATTAATCCAATCGATACCTTTTTTCAACTGGTTCAGCGTTTCTTCTTCCCGCGAGCCTTTTTCAGGCTGAAAATCGTACGTCCACGACGCCATCGGCGGCATACTCAAAAAGATGGATTCTGTTCGCCCATTCGACTCAAGACCAAATTTGGTCCCTCTGTCATAAAGCAGATTAAACTCTACATAGCGGCCTCTTCGCAGGTATTGCCATTGCTTTTCCTGCTCCGAAAAACTCCGGCTGCGACTCCGGTTCATCAGCTCAATATACATCTTGGGATAAGCTTCGGCCAGTGCTTGGGTGAACCCAAAAAACTTTTTAAAATTTGCTTCAGCTGCTCCATCCTGATGATCGAAAAAGATTCCGCCCACACCACGAGTTTCCTCCCGGTGTGGCAAGTAAAAATAGTCATCGGCCCAGACTTTGTATTCCCGATAAAAGGACAAATCAAACCGGTCGCAAACCGCTTTCAGTTGCTGATGAAACCAACGAGCTTCCTCCCGATCGACAAAATGTGGCGTTAAATCGATGCCGCCACCGAACCACGCTTTGCCGGAGCTAAGCTGGAAATAGCGGACATTCATGTGGGTAATGGGCACATGGGGGTTGTTGGGGTGAATGATCGACGAAATACCGGTAGCAAAATAATCTTCACCATCATCAATGTGCAGGGCCTTCCGCATCCGATTGCTCACCTGACCTCCTACTGCAGAAAAGTTAACAGCCGCCTTTTCAATGGCGTCGCCTTCGGCTAAAACCATGGTAAATCCATGCCCTATTTCTTTTTCCCAATGATCTGTTTTAAAAACAGCGCTTCCGTCGGCTGTTTCCAAGGCATTGCAGATTTGCTGTTGAAGATTTCGGTAAGCTGATGCAACTTGATTATTTCTCATGAATTAAGGATGCTTGATACTTGATATTCGCTAATCTGCAACACTTTCCGCCAGGTTTCTTCCCTGCTTTATCCGGTCGGCCATCCCAATTCCATCGCGAATATTGCCACCCAAGAACAAGCCCGGAAAATCAGCTTCCAAATCCGCAATTGCTTGCAGACGCCCGGCTGATTCGATTCCGTACTGCGGAATAGCGTGCTGATAACGATTAATAACCAACAAATCAGGTTGCCATTTTGTTACCCCCAGCATACTTTTTAGCTCTCTTTCCACTATGGATTTGATTTCATCGTCCGGCAGATCAACCATTTCCGGTTTCCGAACACCGCCTAAAAAAGTAGACAACAGCGCTCCACCTTCCGGGGCCCGGCTTTTTAGAAAGGAAGAAAGAAACAAAACACCCAGAATGTCGCGGTTTTCGTGAAAAGGAATTAAGCCGCCAAAAGCCTTGATTGGCATACCTTCCCATTTTTTAAACCCAACCGAAACCTGCACAACGCGGGCATATTTCATCGCTTCTATTTTCGCCAGGTCGGCCGCAGGAAAAAACGGAAACAACTGGCGCAAGGCATATCCGCCAACCGTTGAAATAACCTGATCGAACTCCGAAATTGTGCCGGCATCATCAGCAATTTGGTATTTCTCCCCGGAATATTCAACCTTTAAGTTCGTTTGATTCAGATGAAAGCGTTCGCTGCCAATCTGCTCGCTTAAGGCATTAACCAAAGATTTTAATCCTCCCCGAAGTGAGAAAACCTCTTTGGTCGCTTTCTTATCCCAAGCAGTTTTGGGCTCTTTGCCTTTTTTGATGGCCCCCCCAATAAAACTACCATAGTTTTGCTCAAGACTGTAAAGTTTCGGCAAAGCATATTTTACGATCAACTTTTTCGGATCGCCTGAGTAAACCCCCAGAATAAAGGGATCGATGGCGTACTTCAGAAAACTCTTTCCCATTCTGCGCAATACCAAATCGGCCAGCGATTCGTCAGGATTTGTTCCCGGCTTGCGAAACGGCTCGCCCAAGATCCGGAACTTGTCGTACCACGAAAACAAGGGGGTGGTAATTCCACCCCACAATCCGGATGGCAGGGCATGCCAGCGATCGTCTTTCCAAATCCAGCGATACTTGGCATCTTCGTCAGCAATTTCAAGCTGGCAAGCTTCTCCCAGCTCTTCAATTAAAGCAGCTGCCTCGGGTTGCCCAAGTACACCGGTGCTGGGGCCATTTTCATACAGAAAGCCATCTTCCTCCCGGGTTTCAATGACGCCGCCAATCCGGCCGGCTTTTTCAAAGACCTGAACATCGATCCCTTTCTTTCGAAGGTAATAAGCGGTTGTCAAGCCACTCAATCCGGCACCAATAACAGCTACTTTTTTATTCATTTTAAACTGATTTTGAAAATTTCTGGATAGCTCCTTCCAGGCGAATATCGAACACGGCTGCGATGTTGCGCAGCACGAATCGTCCCAAATCAGTGATGACAATTTCGTCGGTTGTGTATGATAGAAGCTCGTCTTTCACAAATTCATCGAGCTTGCTTTCCTCAAAATTCAGCAGCTTCTTCAGTGCATCCACTTCCATAGTAAACTGCCCGGCAACCTGTCTCCACGACAAATACTGGTTGCACATAATTTCGTTGATAATCTGCCGGATGATTTTGTCCGTGTCAGAAAGCGAAAAGCCTTTCACCACTTTAATTTCACCCCGTTCAATCGTATCAATATATTCTTTGACCGTGCGGGCATTTTGCGCGTAGACATCTTCCAACTGGCTGATGCCTGTTACCCCAAAAGCATACACTTGCCCCGTGGTTTCGCGGGTACAATAACCTTGGAAGTTCCGGTGAAGCGAGCGATTTTTCAGTGCTACGGCCATATCATCTTCGGGTTTGGCATAATGATCCAATCCGATGGGAACATAGCCTGCACCGGTCATTTTCGCCCAAGCTACTTCAAACATTTTCACTTTGTCTTCCGCTTCGGGCAAACCCAATTTTTCCAGTTTCTTTTGAGCTTTTTTCACCCACGGAACATGCGCATATGAAAAGGTAACCAGCCGATCGGGATTGATCGCAACGGCTTTGTCCATCGTTGTAGCAAACGACTCCACCGTTTGGTATGGCAAACCATAAATAAAGTCGAGATTTACCGAAACGCCTGGATGCCTGCGAATCATAGCCACCAGCTCTTCGATAGGAATGACGGGTACTTCGCGGTGAACAGCATTCAGCACTTTGGGCTGAAAATCCTGAACCCCCAGGCTGATGCGATTAAAGCCAAAGGAAACCAAAGCATCAATATACGCTTGGTCCAGATGTGCAGGATTACACTCAACAGCAATCTCGGGACGCTCTATAAACTTGTAATTTGACGTGAAGATTTCCATGATCTCGCCTATGTATTGAGCAGGCAAAACATTGGGCGTACCACCGCCCCAATGGATTTGCGAGATTTTGCGATTTTTGTCTATTAACTCGCCCACCTTGTGAATCTCCTTTTTCAAGGCAGCCACATAGTTTTTCATGATGTCCTGATCCTTGGTAATATGCGTATTACAACCACAATACAAACACAACTGTGTACAAAACGGGATATGCAGGTAAATGGAAATATTCTCGGGCTGCTTGTCGTTCGAAGCTTCTACAGCCGCCAAATAATCGTTCGTTGTGAAATCGTCGCCAAAAAAGTTGGCGGGTGGGTAACTCGTATACCGGGGAACCGGGACATTATACTTATCAATCAGCGCTAAAGGTATTCTCATGAGTTTTGAATTGTTTGTTATCAGATAATTTGTCAGCCCGTTCATCCAGCCACTATCCATCATGCCATTTGTCTCGCATAAACAATTCTTGGGCTGATCCGAGATCGTGCAAATTATTCTATGCGAAAATAATAGAACTCGGGGGAAAACAAGCTTCCAAATGTCAGTTTTAAAGATTCAACACATCCACAATTCCCCCACGCGAGGGAATATTTCGTTACTAAAGAAATCATTGAATAGCCGCTGGCTCTTTCATAGCAAGGCAAAACACAGGAACGTTGGCTATCTTTATTCGATTGTTATGAAAAATAAAAAACGAAATAAATTTCCAGAAAGCTTCCAATGCTTGCTCTCTGTTTTGATTGCGCAACTACAATGCGCTTTAAGAAATAACTTGCTGTTGACGTAATTCCTGACATCGCTCATCGACTGATTGACTGATAATGGTTATTTTGGCGGGAACAAAAAAAATCGATATGGATAAAATGTTGTTAACACTTCTCGCGGTAATAATGGCGCTTAGCGGATTTGCGCAAAAAAACGAAAGCAAGGGGAAAGTTGAAGTTTACGAGCAAGGAAAAGGCTATTACTACGAGTCGATTTTGAAAGATGTAAAGGCTGTCAATGAACAGCTGGAAGAAGAAAAGCCATTTATCCGGTTCAACATGGACCAGTCGGACGTAGATCTTCCTAATGATCCTTCGCTTTACGAAACGGTTTGGTGCCACAAAACCGAGTCGCAGGGCAACGCCGGCACTTGCTGGTCGTTTTCAACCACTTCATTCTACGAATCGGAGGTTTACCGCCAAACCGGCAAGCAGGTGGAATTGTCTGAAATTTATACCGTTTACTGGGAATATGTTGAAAAGGCCCGCCGATTCATTGAAAAACGTGGCGACTCCAACTTCGACGAGGGCTCGGAAGGCAATGCCGTTGCCCGCATGATGAACCGCTACGGCATTGTGCCGGAAGAAATGTATACGGGCTTGTTGCACGGTCGCCAGTTTCACACCCATGCCAAAATGATGGAAGAAATGCGCGGGTTCCTGCAGTCGATGAAAGCAAACAATGCCTGGAATGTAGATTACGGTCTGGAGACCATTAAAGCCATTATGAATCATCACATTGGAGAGCCTCCGGTCGAATTTACAGTTGAAGGAAAAAGATATACACCCAAAAGCTACATGACCGATTACCTGAAACTGGACCCCAACGATTTTGTCGAGATTTTATCATACAAGCAAGAACCTTACTGGCAACAAGTGGAATACAAAGTTCCGGACAACTGGTGGCACAGCGATGAGTATTATAACGTTCCGCTTGATGTGTTTATGGATGCGCTGAAAAACGCCATCAAGAGGGGCTACAGCATGAGCATCGGCGGCGATGTATCGGAGACAGGATTTAGCCGCGAAACCAATTGCGCCCTGATTCCGGACTATGATATTCCTTCTGAGTTTATTAACGAAGATGCCCGCCAATTCCGTTTCTCAAACGAAACAACCACCGACGATCACGGCATGCACCTGATTGGAATTTTGGAGAACTACAAAGGAACTGGCGACGACTGGTATCTGATTAAAGACTCCAGCTCCGGCTCGCGAAATGTTGGGACCGACGATCCGAAGTTTGGATATTACTTCTTTCACGAAGATTACATCAAATTGAAAATGATGGGCTTTACCATCCACAAAGAAGCGGTGAACGCCATCCTGAAAAAGTTTAACTAGTTGCAGGGATAGAAACTTGCCCACAGATTTTGCACGCTTCGATTCGAAATCAGCCTAAATAACCAAGGATTCCGATCTGCGATTATTTAGGCTGAGTTGTTCGCAATGTTCAGGGGCAAAATTTCTTATGGCAGGATCGGCATCCAATCCTGCCGACCTGGAATCATCGAGCTGAAATTCATATCCCCCGCTCAAACTCATTAGCCCAATAATCTCTTCACCAAGCTCTGCAAGTCCATTTCTGGTACCACGAGTGTCCAACATATAAGCTTCCAGCAAAAAATAGGAAAATCCGGTTTGTCCGACGGCCATCGTCGATAAAAAGAAGTAAGCCAAATGCAGGATTACCGGGCGGGTGAATTTCATCTCGATTTTTTGTACCACAAAGCATACGACAAATTCATGGTCAGCAGGTGGCTGCGATATGCCTGTCCCAATTCTTCTTCGTAGCCATCGACGTCGCCCATTACCTGATCCTTAAGTCCGAGGCAATAACTCAGCGAGCACTGTAACCGGCCAAGCTCCCATCCTAGCCCGATGTTCCAGTCCAGCTCAAGTTCTTCGCGAATGTAATTGTAATTGAGCAACCATGCCGCATCAATTCCCGGCGCTACAAAAAGCTGCCTCCAAACAAAATATTTTAATCGCAAAGGCACGATCAGGTAATGTTGCTGGAAAGGTATCCAAGAGCGGACCATACCATCGAATGGTTCTGCTTCAGCCGTGGGGCCATAACCATAGGGACTATAACCGCCACTAGTTGGTGGGTACCATGATAATGTATTGGAGTATTTCTGATGATTTTCTTTGTATCGATACCCCACGCCCACCGATACTGCGAACTTTTCAACCACCGGACTTGCGATATACAAACCGCCCCCGGCCATAAAACCCTGTTTAAGTGATGGTAATTCCGAACTGATTTCAGCTGGGAAAAATAAGCCACCTTCGGTGTATAGTCCAACTTGAAATGGCGATTGCCCAAAAGAGGCGGTGACTAGCAAGAAAAGCAAGCTGGAAGCAAAGATCCGTTTCATTTAGATTTTTTTCAGGTCAACGTTCCATTTTAAGACACTAAACAAAAATATATTATTCCTCTTAAAAATATTCAATTGAAAATGAAATTCACTGGCACAATAGCAATTCAGAATCATTCTACTGAATTTATCAAAACAACGCAAAGGATCAGGCGCTGGCCTGCCTGCTTCGCTCAATCGGTCAGTATAAGGGTTTAGCGACAATGAAACTCTGTGAATCCATCTGTGGTTAAGACTGGATTCCGGATACTCTGATTTCGGTAATCGACCTTTGAACAATTGCGTGATTATAAAACACGCCACCTGAAACAATCACTTTGGATTTTAGCCGCCAACTGGCGGATGGAATTTGGAATTTTGAACAGGTCGGCCAGAACGCTGACAGGGACCAGAAATTTCATTCCGGCTCCAAACGGCAACTACCCAGTTTTTCTTACCTTTGAAAGCATTTTAAAATCGCATAAAATGACAATGCTATTCTGGATTATTCTTGGTATTCTGATATTGGATTTCGTAGTTGAACGGGTACTCGATTACCTAAACACCACCCGCTGGAGCACCCAGCTACCGGACGAAGTAAAAGGCATTTACGACGAAGACAAATACCGCACCCAACAAGCTTATTCAAAAACCAACCACCGCTTTGGCATGCTAACCAGCTCGTTCAGCTTTGTGCTGATTGTACTGATGCTTTTTTTCGAAGGGTTCGCCCTCGTCAATCAATGGGCTCTTTCAGTATCCGCCAGCCCGGTGTGGTCGGCCTTAATCTTCTTTGGTATTTTGCTGTTGGCCTCCGATCTGCTCACCACGCCATTCGACTTATACAGCACCTTTGTGATTGAAGAAAAATATGGCTTCAACAAAACCACGCCCAAAACCTACCTGCTCGACAAGCTGAAAGGCTGGCTGCTTGGCGCGCTGATTGGCGGAGGGTTGCTGGCGCTCATCCTATTCATCTACCTGAAAACGGGAGCATGGTTCTGGCTTTATGTATGGCTTGTGGTCAGCGGCTTTTCTATTTTCATGGCCATGTTCTACTCGTCGCTCATCGTGCCGCTGTTTAACAAGCAAACGCCTTTGGAAGAGGGTGAACTGAAACAGGCCATTCAGGATTTTGCCAACCGGGTGGGCTTCAAGCTCGACAACATTTATGTGATCGACGGCAGCAAACGTTCCACCAAAGCCAATGCCTATTTCTCCGGACTGGGCCCGAAAAAGCGCATTGTGCTTTACGACACGCTGATCAACGACATGGAAATCCCGGAACTGGTGGCCGTGCTGGCACACGAAATCGGGCACTACAAGAAGAAGCACGTCCTTTGGAGCTTGCTCCTCGGCATCATTCAAACCGGGCTGATGCTTTACATTTTCTCTTTGCTGATCGATAGTCCGGCCCTTTCGGCAGCCCTGGGCGTCAGCGAACCCAGCTTCCATATCGGACTAATTGCTTTTGGCATTTTGTACTCGCCCCTGTCATCAATGATTGGCATCGGCATGAATCTTTTTTCGCGTAAAAATGAGTACGAAGCTGACGCTTTTGCCGCACAAAACTACGATGGGGAACCACTGGCCTCGGCCCTGAAAAAACTCTCTGTGAAAAACCTCAGTAACCTACGCCCTCACCCGGCCTATGTGTTTGTGCACTATTCGCATCCACCGCTGCTGCAACGCCTGGAGGCGATGAGAAGATGAGAAAGTGGGATGGGGAGATTTAAAAAAGGTAATAACCATTCAATGATAAAACTATGGAACGAATCAAAACGCATCGAGAACTAACGGTTTATAGGAAATTAGATGAGGAATACGATAATATTATTGGAATGCTGGTGAACATGTAACGATCTCCCGAAAAATGGAGCATCTTAGAGTGCGAGAGAAGATGGGATAGAGAGATGGGGAGCGAATGATCTCGCGTTTTCACTCTCCCCACTCATAAATTCAAAACTATCAAATTCAATACTTTAAATAATGAAGGCAGAAATCATAACCATAGGCGACGAAATATTGATTGGTCAAATCGTTGACACCAATTCGGCATGGATGGGCGAACAGCTGAACCTGCACGGGATCGAAGTTTTTCAAATCACCTCGGTACACGACCAGCACGATCATATTATGGCAGCGCTGGCAAACGCTGAAAAACATGCCGATCTGGTGCTCGTCACGGGTGGACTGGGACCAACCAAGGACGACATTACCAAAAAAGTGCTGTGCGATTACTTTAACTGCGAATTGGTATTGAATGAACAGGTGCTGACCAATGTGACCGAGCGGCTGACCAAGCGCAACGTGAGCATGAACCAACTCAACAAAGACCAGGCGCTGGTTCCTTCCAAATGCACGGTTTTAAATAACTCAACCGGAACAGCCCCGGGCATGTGGTTCGAAAAGAGCGACACCCTGTTTGTTTCCATGCCGGGCGTGCCATTTGAAATGAAAAGCATCATGAGCGAAGAAGTGCTGCCCCGCCTGGCAAAAAACGGCAAGGCCAAATCGATTTTCCACCAGACGGTGCTGGTTTACGGCATCCCCGAATCCATGCTGGCCGAGAAAATTGAAGCCTGGGAAACCGCCCTACCCGATTTTATTAAGCTGGCTTACTTGCCGAGCCAGCTGATGATCCGACTGCGCCTGAGCGCGTACGGCAACCAGATGGAAAGCTTGCAACAGGAAGTCGCCCGGCAGATTGATCAACTCAAACTGTTGATTCCGGAGCATATTTTTGGGTACAACAGCGATTCTCTGGCGGGCGTAACCGGCCATTTGCTGGTTAAAGCCGGAGCCACGCTGGGCATTGCCGAAAGTTGCACCGGCGGCATGATTGCGCATATGTTTACTACCAATTCCGGAAGTTCAGCCTACCTGAAAGGCGGTATTGTGGCCTATTCAAACGAAGTAAAAGTGGGCATACTGGGCGTGAAATCCGAAACACTTGAAGCCCACGGGGCCGTTAGCAAGGAAGTGGCCCTGGAAATGGCGCAAGGCGTTCAGCAATCACTGAACACCGATTACGCGGTGGCTACAACCGGCATTGCCGGGCCGGATGGAGGAACTGCCGAAAAACCTGTCGGCACGGTTTGGATCGCCGTGATCAGTAAACAGAACATCAAACTGGAACGTTATACTTTTGCACATAACCGCGAACGTAATATTTTGCGATCCTCACAAGCGGCCATTAACCTGCTGCGCCAATTATTGTTGATCGAAAATCCGCATATGGCATGATTCTTTCATAACTTAGAGGAATAAAAAAATTAACAAAAAAAATGGGCCTGATGATAAGTAAATCGGACCATTTGCCTGTATAAGAAAAAGACATTAATAAATTATAAAAGTCTGATCCAATGAAAAAACTATTGATTATCATAGCAGCAATCCTGGTCCTTTTAATCGCTGCAATTGTTGTTTTGCCTGTTGTTTTTAAAGGCCCACTGTTGAACAAGGTGAAAACAGCCATCAACAATAATGTGAATGCTAAAGTCGAGTTCACTGATTTCAACCTTAACCTGTGGAGAAGTTTTCCCAATGTGATGATGGAATTGGAAGGCCTGACTGTCGTTGGTATCGGAGAATTTGAAAGCGATACGCTGGTCTCCATGCAGTCACTTGCCACCGACATTTCGCTGAGCGATTTATTTAAAGGCGAAGATTTTACCATCCAAAGCTTGCGTTTAAACCAAGCGCAAGTGAATCTGCTTTCGAACCAATCGGGGCAGGTGAACTGGGACATTGCGAAGGAAAGTGCTGAAACGGAATCGGATGAGCCGGGCGAAAGCATGTCCATTTCGCTTCAGGATATTGAAGTGCGGGATTTGAGCCTGATATACAAGGATGCAGCTACAGCTACAGTTGTGGCTTTGCTACACTCGAACCTTGATGCCAACGGACGGATGGACGGAACCATTACCCATTTTGATTTGGATGCGGAAATTGGTGAATTCAAAGTGGAGTACGATTCAACCCAATACATTTCCAACACGATACTGAGGGTAAAAAGCCAACTGATGGCCGACTACGATAAAATGAATTTTGAGTTTGGCGAATCGACTTTGCATCTGAATGAACTGCCCCTTGATTTGAGCGGCCGTTTTGAAATGCCCTCCGACAGCATGTATTTCGACTTGCAATTTAAGCAGCCTGAAAGCGATTTTGAAACCTTGCTGGCCATGGTGCCACAAAGCTATCAATCGTATCTAAAAGACATTGAAACGACCGGAGAAGCTGGTTTTGAAGGAAATGTGAAAGGCTGGTTCTACGAAGAAACCTATCCGGAAATCAATGCGCGGATCTACGTTAAGAATGCCACCCTGCAATACGCCGGCTCGCCTGAGAAAGTGGAGCAAATTTCGTTGGATGGACAGATTACCAAACCCCAGGGCAATTTTGATTTGTTGACGGTGGATGTATCCAATGCCCATATTCAAATTCGCGAAAACCCAGTGGATGCGCGCCTGACACTCACCCACCCGATGAGCGATCCGCAGTTCGATGCCTATTTCAATGGTAAAATCGATTTTACAGGCCTGGCTGATGTCATTCCGATGGACAGCATTGAACTACAGGGTTTCATGGAAGGAAACCTGTCCGTGAAAGGCAGAATGTCGGCCATCGAAAAGGAAGATTACGAAAAGATTGCCTCGTCCGGTGCATTCGACTTCCGTGATTTCAAGATTAAAACGCCCCAAATCACCCAAGCTGTTGAGATAAAATCAGGCACCGTAAAAGTCGACAATACGGCCATCACGCTGACTTCGTTTGATGGAAAAGCCGGGCAGAGCGACTTTCAGCTAAAAGGGAAACTATCGAATTATCTGCCCTACTTCTTGATGGATAAAACCTTAAACGGCGATTTTACATTGAACTCAAACTATGTAAATTTTAATGAACTCGCCAACCTGATGGCCGAAGACACCGTGGCAACAACGGCTACAGACAGTGTGATCGCGTTTCAGGTGCCAGCGAACCTGAACCTGGCGTTCAATTCCAAAATCAACCGGGCTAGCTTCGACAAAATGGAGATTAACAACATTGTTGGTTCCATCGTCGTGAAAGACCGCATGCTCGAACTGAAGCAATTGAACATGAATATGTTGCAAGGAAAACTTACGGTGGATGGCTCCTACAAAAGTAATGATGCCAACCAGCCGCTTTTCGATTTTGATATCGACCTGAGTACGGTTCAAATTCCGGCCTTTTATCGTTCGTTTGGATTGGTGCAGCAGTACCTTCCGATTGCGGCACGCAGCCAGGGCGAAATATCGACCAAGCTAAAATTCAACGGGCAACTCAACGAGAAACTCGATATTATTCCATCGAGCCTTGATGGAAGCGGTCTGTTCAATACCCAAAATCTTCAAATTGTTGATTCGCCAACCTTTGATCAAATCAGAAATTTCATCAAAAAAGAAAAATTAAAAAATGTCCGGGTGGACGATTTTACAGCCCACTTTAGTCTGGATAACGGCAATGTTGATATGAGACCGTTCCAGACCAAGATTGCTGATCAGGAAGTTTCAATCTATGGAAAGCTTTCAGTAGCCCAAATTCTGGATCTAAAAATGGACTTCAAAGTGAACCGCGAAGATATCAGTGATGATATCAACAGCGCCCTTGGATTTTTACCCGGAACAAAAAACATCACCATCATTCCAGTTACCGTTGGCATTTCCGGCAATTTGAAAGATCCGAAAGTGTCGATGGATATGAGCGAGGCTAAAAAGCAAATTCAGGATGAGATAAAGAAATCGACGAAAGAGGAGCTGGATAAATCGATAAAAAACGTTGGCGACAAGCTGAAAAAGCTATTTAACTAAGCAACTCGGACAACATTCAAATACCTAAATCACAAGTTACGCATGAAGAACTCGATTTTACTGCTGACCATGGCGGCAATGATGGCCTGCGGCCAAACGAAAGAAAAGCAAAAAGAAGAAACAGCGGAAGCCCAAACCTCAGGCAATCCAATTTCAGAAGAATGGTATGCTGATCCGGAAGTAGCCATTTTGGACGGAAAATACTGGATTTTCCCCACCCACTCGGCCAAATACGAGAATCAGGTGTTCCTGGATGCCTTTTCGTCGGATGACCTGGTCCACTGGACCAAACACAAACGCGTGATTGACACCACCATTGTCAAATGGGTGAACAAAGCCATGTGGGCACCATCAATTATTGAGAAAGATGGAAACTACTACGTTTTCTTTGCCGGCAACGACATTCAGAACGAAAGCGGGCCGATGTATGATGCCAGTCTGGGAGACAAGAACAAACAGGGAGGCATTGGCGTGTGTGTGGCAAAAAAGCCTGAAGGCCCCTATGTTGATTTACTCGGACGCCCGCTAATTCAGGATTTTTACAACGGGGCACAGCCCATCGACCAGTATGTGTTTAAAGCATTGGATGGCAAGTATTACATTGTTTATGGGGGCTGGGGACATTGCAACATTGGACAAATCAGCGATGATTTCACCCACCTGATTCCGTTTGAAGATGGCCAGATGGTGAAAGAAATTACGCCCGAAGGCTATGTGGAAGGCCCGACTTTTTTCATCCGCGACGGAAAGTATTATTTCATGTGGTCGGAAGGCGGCTGGGGCAATTCAACCTACAAAGTAGCCTATGCCATTGCCGATAGTCCGTTTGGCCCATTTGAGCGCCTGGCAACCGTTTTGGAACAGGATCCGGACATTGCTACCGGTGCTGGTCATCATTCGGTGATGAATATCCCGGGAACGGACGACTGGTATATCATCTACCATCGCCGGCCGATTCCAAACAAAGACCGAGACCATCGCGTGGTATGTATTGATCGCATGTATTTCAATGAAGATGGAACCATTAAACCTGTGAAAATGACTTTCGAAGGCGTTGAAAAACGCAGCTTGCCAAAATAGAAACGACTTTCGACCAAAGGATTTTAGCTTGGAGTTAACAACCAATAGGTTAAAATCCTTTATTTGTTCTTTCCTTTTTTTCTTCCACAATCATTCAATTTTATTCTTTTTAAGCTCCCTTTTTAGCTAGATTTGCACCGCAATTAAAAAGCAATCACATGGACGAAGGCCCGAGTCGTAAGAAAAATGAATTATTAACCTCGCTGTAGGGGCCCAAAGCCTCCTGCAGAGAATGAAAGGAGGCAAAATCATGCTTAAAATTTTCAAGAGCTTTGGTGGTTACGTTGAAACCCCAAAAGCCGCAGCAGGCTGCTGGATCAATGTGGTTCAGCCGACACAAGACGAAATCGACCGTTTGCAAACCGAATTCGTTGTTCCCGCAGACATTATTCAGGACATTCTGGACGTAGACGAACGCCCGCGTTACGAAGTGGACGATGACTGGTCACTCATTATTTTGCGCATACCGGTGGAAAGCCCAAGCAATGGCGTTCCTTATTACACAGTGCCTCTTGGCATTTTTCGAGTCAGTAACATCACAATCACCATATGCTCTACGATCAACGAGGTTTTGCCTTTCGAAAAGCCGGCACTTTACCGCGGTCAAAACCAACTAATCCATGATGAACTAAACTTCACCATCAAATTGTTTCTAAAATCGGGTAGTACTTACCTGAGCTACCTGAAACAAATCAATCAGCAAACAGCACGCATTGAAGAAGAGCTGGAAAAATCGATCCGAAATAAAGAGCTCAACAAGCTGCTGAAGATGGAAAAATGCCTGGTATTTTTTATTACTTCGTTGAAAGCCAATGAAATTGTTCTGGCTAAAATTCGTAATGCCTTTAAAAAGAGTATGACCGAACTGAATGAGGATCTGCTGGAAGATGCCATCATTGAAAATAAGCAAGCTTTGGAAATGTCTCAAATCTATTCCGATATCCAAAGTGGCATGATGGATGCCTTTGCCTCGGTCATTTCCAACAACCTGAACGTCGTGATGAAGCAACTGGCTTCCATTTCCATCATTCTGATGATCCCGACCTTGATTGCCAGCTTATATGGGATGAATGTTCCAAACAACCTGGAAGAAAAAAGCTGGGCTTTCTTCGCCATCGTTATTTTCTCAGCCTTGATGTCGGTAACGGGAATCATTATCTTCCGGAAGAAAGACCTATTCTAGCTCAGTGAACTTACAAGAAAAATGTCCGGGTCGGGATCAATGGGTTGTCCCGGCCCGGACAGTTTCTTCCAACTACAACGATCCCCGCATAATCAACCTGCTTGGAAGCGTTTCAAAGATCTTTTGCTTGCTTTCAACGAAGTGGGCCACTTGCTTCCCCATTGCTTCAAAATCGACCGAAATCACAGTAATTCCGCTCCCCACAATCTCCTTCATCGGCGAATCATTGTAGGAGATAATTCCAACATCTTCGCCAGGCTTCAGGCCTTTCTTTTTGCATTGCTTGATGATGTGCACCAAATCTTCGTCTTTGATGACCAGGTAGGCCTGTCCTTTTCCAATGTTTTTGTTTTTAATTTTTGAAACAAGTTCGTATTTAAATTGATGCTGCTCACAGAACCGTTTAAAGACTTCTACAGTAATTTTTGGATGTGGCGTAGACTCCGGAAACACTAAATTAAACTCCTCGTACTTGGCAATCTGCTCGCTTCCTTCCTCCAGACAGCGATAAAATGCCTGCTTAAAATCCTGGACAATGTAGGCAATATCGGGACTGTCAGGTCTGCCCATATCGAGAATCAACAGCTTGTTGGAATCGATTTTCTTCAGCACCGGCTCCAGGCGCTCGTTGTGAATATTCATCACCACATACATGCTGTAGCGTCCCAGACTATTCAATATCAACTGCTCAAAAACAGCCGTATTGTAATGGTGAAAAAGTAAATCAACCGAATAATTCTCAGGCAAAGCATTTCGAAAACTTCCATAGAGTTGCTCCTTAAACGCGCTAAAATCGTCGAGCAACATCATCACTTTAAACGATTCGTTGCTTACAAAATACCCTTTGGTTGGGGTTGAAGCGATGACACTGCGCTGCTTGAGTGTCGTGTAGGCTTTAAAAATCGTATCGCGCGACAAGCCACTGTTTCGGCTCAACTTATTCACCGATGGCAAAAAATCGCCTTCCTTCAACGTTCCGTTGCTGATGGCTTCATTGATGGCATGAATCAACTGCTGCAACTTGGTTTGAGAAGACGATTCGTCCAGTTTAAAAGTAAATTCCATAGTCTTTATAATTTAAGCCTCCAACTTTTTTTCAACCATCATCTGCTTCAACAAAGACCTATGCCAGATGAATTTTCAAGGTCCGGTATCCATAAATGGCAATGACCACAAAGCAAACAAAGGGCAAAATAAACGAAAAATTAACAGCAGGCAGCCAGCCAATTGTTCCCTGATCGATGATTAAACCTTGTAATGGTGGCATTAATGCGCCACCAACAATTGCCATAACCAATCCGGCCGCACCCAGCGTGGCATCTTCGCCAAGCCCTTCGAGCGCTATGCCATAAATGGTTGGAAACATCAGCGACATAAACGCAGAAGTAGCCACCAGCAAGTACAATCCGGGCATTCCTTCGATCAAAATCACCCCCGTGGTGGTCAGCATGCCCCCTGCTGCAAACAATGTCAGCATAAAACGAGCGTTTAGATACTTCATCAAAAAAGTGCTCACAAAACGGCTTGCTATAAAAATGGCCATCGCCACGATATTGTAACCTTGAGCTTCGGCTTTCGGGATCCCTAGATTATCGGCATACTGGATAATAAAGGTCCAACACATAATTTGTGCGCCAACGTAGAATACCTGCGCGATAACACCTTCGCGGTATTTCACATTGCGAATCAACCGCTTAAAAATGTCTTTGGCATGGATCGTATGATCGGCTTTTGCCCGCTTTGGCATTTTGGAAACGCTAATAATCACCAGCATCAGGATCACAAAAAATCCGAGAATGACGTATGGGTTTCTGATAATCTGCAAATCATTCGTACGGATTACAGCCTTTTCGGCCGCACTCAGCGTTTCAAAAATCAAGTTTCCTGAGGCGTCCCGTTTATCCGATTCAAGGGCTGATAAAATTAGCTGTGACGCGATAAACATACCCAGTATTGATCCCATGGGATTAAATGACTGCGCCAGGTTCAACCGTTGCGTAGCTGTCTTTTCGGAGCCCATCGACAGAATATATGGATTCGCTGTTGTTTCGAGAAAAGCAAGGCCAAATGTTAAAATGTACAGGGAAACCAGGAAAAATCCGAAAACCTCGAACTGGGCTGCCGGAAAAAACAATAAGGCACCGGTGGCATACAAAGCCAGTCCGATGATAATTCCCACTTTATAACTGTAGCGCTTGATGATTAAAGCCGCAGGAATTGCCATCGTCGCATAGCCTCCGTAAAATGCAAACTGCACCATCGCCGCTTTGGCGTTGGAAATTTCCATCACGGTTTTGAAAGCCGCAACCATGGGGTTGGTAATATCATTGGCAAATCCCCACAAGGCAAAAAGGCTGGTAATTAAAATGAAAGGAAAAAGGTATTCCCTGGGTACGATTTTGTCTTTTGTTTTCACGTTTTTAAGTTTAGGAAAGTTTACTATCTATGTTCTAAATTCGATTTTATCTGCCTAATGGAAACTCCTAAAAGCTTTTCGGCTATGGAATTCAAGCTTTTCTCGTCTCCCTCAAAATGGTAGGTTTGCTGAAAATGCATTTTCACTTCGCCTGCCTTTAAGGCGGCGGCCGACGAAGATGATTCCAACTCGTAAAATGGTCCCAACTGACCACCATCAGCCAAAGGGCCGTCGTTGTATGCGTTGATGGCATCGCCCCTGAATGGTTCATCCTGAAATTCAACCCACGAAGAATTGACAAAATCAGTCGAGGTGGAATCCAGCGAACAGATCAGGATCGTCAGGCATTTGTTTTTATCATCGTAACTTCCCAGGGTTGGCAATGCCCGCTCTGGCGACACCCCAATCTTGCTGCGAAACTTGCCATCGGCCTTGAAATAGATCACTCCATCATCCACTTTGAGCCGGTCGGACGGAACCTTGCCAAAATAATCATCGGTAACCACGAGCCCTTCGCCCTCCTTTTTGAAAGGGACAACAATGGTCACCTCCGGTGATGGCTGATACATGGAAAGCATCCAGATTGACGGCATACCCGTTTCTTTGATCCAGTCACTGGCACCGGCATTTTTAAGCTGATTCAAGGATTCGTAAGCCACCACCCGGACGGATTCATCCATCTTGATGGGAAGATATTCTTCAATCTCAATCGGGTCGATGATGCTAACGCGTCGGGTCGCTTCGATATGAAAGTTAGTTCCCGAATAGTTTTTCAGGCGAAAAGCTTTCTGAAAAGTGGCCGTTTCCTGGCTGGCTTCAATCACGTCCCAGGGCAAGGTGTCAATCGCTTCGGGAACACGCCAGTTTTGCATTTCCATGGGTTTTCCCTTTTCAAAATAAAAAGAAAACTGCCCACCTTCGGGACCGATCCAAAAGCGCTCTTCACCACCAAACGGGTTGAATGTTTCAGACAATTGGCTTGTGCCCAGTAATTCGTGATTGATCCATCCAAATGAAAATCCTTTAGCACCTGAGGTCGAACTAGTCATCACCCGTCCTTGCAGTTCGGGAACAAGCACCACACGCGATGCCCCGGCAACCAGTTCAATGGTTGAGTAATATTTTTGAAGTCTTTCTAAATCATAGCCGTACTGGCCTTTTTCTAGTGTCATCGATTCATTTTTATTCTTATCGGTAGCAGCGCACGCTGCTACCGATAAAACAATTAGGAGGCTGATTAATGTTTTGATATGAAGTTGATTCATACGCATTCAATCGTCCAAAATAGTCCAAATTTTACAATTTGCCATACAGCGGGCCATAGTTTTCACAGGCACGATAGTCGGCACCTTCTTTATTGGTTCCAAAAGAAGCCCAGGCACTCGGACGGAAAATCTTGTTTTCATCGACATTATGCATGGATACAGGAATTCGTAAAATCGATGCCAGAGTAATCAGGTCAGCGCCAATATGACCGTAGGAAATGGCTCCATGGTTAGCCCCCCAATTGGCCATCACACTGTAAACATCTTTAAAGGCTCCGCAATCATTCAAGCGTGGAACAAACCAGGTTGTTGGCCAGGTTGGATTGGTACGCACATCCAGTGTCCGGTGGATATCATCCGGCAATTCAACGGTCCAGCCTTCAGCAATTTGCAACACAGGACCCAGCCCTTTCACCAAATTGATTCGCGACATGGTTACCGGCATTTTGCCAGCGGTTTTAAATTGTGACGAATAACCGCCACCACGGAAATAACCTAAGTCGGCCGGACACCAACGTGTGTTGTCCAAACAAGCTTGTGCTTCATCTCCCGAAATTTCCCAGTAGGGTTTCATTACTGCGTTTCCATCGGAATCTTTTTGTTGTGCCGTGGCATCCAATGTTGTCGAGCCAGAATTAATTAGGTGAATGACACCACCACGAGCTAATCCTGTAAGTTCTTTCCCGGTCACACGCTTCACGGCCTCCGGACTCCAGAACGTTCGAACATCCGAAAATATCTGGGCGGTATTGGTCAGCAAGTGACCAAACAACATCGGAACGGCATTCAAGCTGTCGTTTTCAGTCGCAAAAACAAAGGCTTCGCGCAGACCATTCCAGTCGAACGAAGAATTCAGGATCGCTTCTGTAAAATCAGCATTCGGATAATAATCGGTCCACTGACGTTGTCCCTGAAAACCTCCGGCAATAGCATTGCGGCCACGTGACTCTTCTCCAAAACCCTTCTCTGCCAACTTTGGATTACCAATCATCAAATCGCGACAAATCAAGGTCATTTTCACCACCGTTTCCCACTCCCAGTCTTTACGTTTTCGGTCTTTTTGTTTATCCAGAGCATTGGGATCATCACCTTCCTGACAATTCGCTTTTGCCCAGCCCAAAGCTTTTTCATACTCTTCGTGGTCATAAATGCCTTCTTCCATCCGACGAATCAGTTCAATCGATTCAACAAACTCGGTGCGCATGCCGAGATAATCCTGAAAAAAGTTGGCATCCACCATCGAGCCTGCAATTCCCATCGACGTGTAGCCAATGGAAAGATAGGATTTGCCTTTGATTTGAGCCGAGGCCAAAGCGGCTTTCGCAAAACGTAGAATCTTTTCGCGCACATCATCTGGAATGGAAGTATCTCCGGCATCCTGCACATCGCGACCATAAATACCAAAAGCTGGTAAGCCCTTTTGGGTGTATCCGGCAAGAGCAGCGGCCAGGTAAACGGCACCCGGACGTTCAGTTCCGTTGAATCCCCAGACTGCTTTCGGCATTAACGGATCGCTATCCATCACCTCCGTTCCGTAACACCAACAAGGTGTTACCGTTAGCGAAACGCCCACTCCTTCACGTTGAAATTTGTCGGCACAATGGGCCGCGTCAGCCACTCCGCCAATTGTAGTGTCAGCAATAACGCATTCCACTTTCTCGCCCGACGGAAATCGCAGATTTTCTTCAATTAGCCTGGCTGCTGCCTGGGCCAAATTCATGGTTTGAACTTCCAGTGATTCGCGAACACCGCGCTCGCGACCATCAATAACTGGACGAATTCCAACTTTGGGCAAGCGCCCGATTAATCGGTTTTTCATAATTTTATCGTGTTAATTTTTGAATGATTGTATTGTCCTGTACTGTGCTGCAAAAATAACAAGATTTTGATATAAAAAGGATGTTGCAGAGCATGCTATAAAAAGTTAGATTTGTACAAATCTCAATCAAAACGTATGCGTTTATTCAAACTGGAGCTCCACTGGCAAATCTTGATTGCACTTATTCTGTCTATTATTTACGGTATTCTATTCCCCACAAGCTATACGTTCGATCAAGACTCACTGAACGAATTGACCAAGAAGAATCTCCCGGTTCAGGTGATTGAAAAGCTTGAACCACTTCAAGGCGGACAGTACGACACCATGAAGGATTTTCAGTCGCAACTTCGCCGGGTGTTGACAGTAGACGAATACGAGTCCTATCGGTCCGCCATCCGAAAATCCAGCTACAGCAATCCCGAGGTGAACGCCATAAGCTGGATGGGTGATCTGTTCCTTCGATCGTTAAAAATGCTAATAATCCCATTGATATTAAGCTCCTTAATCTCTGGAATTACCAATATTGGTACGGGTAAGAATCTTGGGCGGCTGGGGCTAAAAACGATGGGTTATTACTTGCTGACGTCGATGCTGGCTATCGTCACCGGCTTGCTTTTTGTCAACTTGTTTAAACCAGGGCTTGGAGCTGATTTGAACTTTCAAGAAGAAGTGGAAGGATTGGTAGAGAAGCAGCGCTCGTTTCGGGAAATACTGATTGAAATTGTACCAGAGAATATCTTTCAGGCTTTGACCGACAGCGATATGCTTTCCATCATCTTTTTTGCTGTACTGTTTGGCTTTTTCATTACCAAAATTGATTTCATAAACCGGGAAGTCCTCAAAAAGGCGTTCAATGCCATATTCGATGTCATGATGAAGATTACCATGTTCATCATCCGGTTTACGCCGCTTGGCATTTTTGGGATTGTTGCCAAGGTAATCGCCGACCAGGATGATTTAACCGGGCTGATGTCGCGAATGGGAATCTACATGTCAACCGTGATTTTAGCATTGGGCGTTCACTTCTTCATCACACTTCCGCTATTGCTGAAATTTGTAGGAAAATTAAACCCGCGAAAGCATTTCAAGAATATGACCACTCCCCTGCTCACTGCCTTTTCAACTTCATCATCAGGTGCCACGCTGCCATTGACCATTGAAGCGGTCGAATCAAAGTCAGGCGTTTCGAATAAAATAAGCAGTTTTACGCTGCCACTCGGGGCAACGATCAATATGGATGGCACCGCGCTTTACGAATGTGTTGCGGCAATTTTCATCGCACAAGCCTATGGACACGATCTAAGCATCATTCAGCAAGCCATTATTGTCGCAACGGCTCTATTAGCCTCCATTGGTGCAGCGGCAATTCCAATGGCTGGGTTGGTGATGATTACGGTCATATTAACCGCCGTCGGACTTCCTTTGGAAGGAATTGGCTTGATATTGGCTGTTGACAGGATTTTGGACATGTTTCGCACCGCAACTAACGTTTGGAGCGATAGCTGTGGCGCTGTTTTAATTGCAAAAAGTGAAGGAGAGTCGCTGCAAGTTTAACCTTTTTGGTAGTACTCATTCAATGAAATGGTTTTCTTTGAATGACATACCGGGCAATTTTCACCCTTATCAGCCATATTAAACTTGGCACTGCAATCATTGCAACGATACCAGTTCTCATCGAATTGGAAATTCCCGCCACGAATTAGCAAATCCTTACCTTCAACCATAGAGCGCGCCACTTTATTACGGGCAGCTTCATATATCCGGGTCAATGTCGGACGAGATACCTCCATGCATACGGCAGCTTCCTCTTGTGTCAGGTTGTCGTAATCCAGCAACTTGATGGCCTCATACTCCTCAAAAAAGAGAACCACTTGCTCGGCTCTGTTCTTCGGTCCAAACACGGAAAAACCTTTTACTGAAGGTGGCGCCAACAGGCGTCTTTGTCTTTTTTTACGAGGCATTTAACTTTGATTTATTTTATTCAACAAATAATGATCAGCAATAACCAAGGCTGCCATTGCTTCAACAATGGGAACAGCGCGTGGTAACACACAGGGATCGTGACGCCCTTTCGGGTTAATCGTCACTTCATTTTCTTCTTTATCGACGGTTTGCTGCTCTTTCAGCAATGTCGCAATGGGCTTGAATGCCACATTGAAATAAATGTCTTCACCATTAGAAATTCCACCTTGAATTCCTCCGGAGTTATTTGTTTTTGTTCGGATACCACTGCCTGACTTGATGAACACATCGTTGTGTTCCGAACCACTCAGCCGGGTTCCTTCAAAGCCTGATCCATACTCAAACCCCTTTACAGCATTGATCCCCAACATAGCATGTCCCAAATCGGCATGCAATTTATTAAACACGGGCTCACCTAATCCTACCGGCACGCCTTGAATAACCCCTTGGACGATGCCACCAACCGTATCATGGTTTTTTCCTGCTACTTCGATTCTGGCAATCATTTTTTCAGCGGTCTCCGCGTCGGGACAACGAACAATATTGCCATCGGTCAGACTCAGATCCAATTCCTTGTAGCTTTTCCCAAGTTCAACTTCACCCACCCGCTGAACGAATGCGTGAACGCTGACACCAAATTGCTTCAGCATCAACTTGGCGATTGAGCCGGCAACAACGCGGGCAATGGTCTCCCGGGCCGAAGAACGACCACCTCCGCGATGGTCCCGACTTCCGTACTTCTTCAGGTAGGTATAGTCGGCATGCGACGGACGAAACACATCTTTCAGATTGTTGTAATCGTTCGAATGTTGATCTTTATTCCTGATTAGAAAACCAATCGGAGTTCCCTGGGTTTTCCCTTCAAAAATACCGGACAAAAATTCAACCTGATCGGATTCTTGTCGCTGGGTTGTGATTTTTGATTGGCCGGGTTTACGCCGATCCAACTCGTTTTGAACGAAATCAAGATCGATTTCGACACCTGCCGGGCAGCCGTCAATAATTCCTCCAATTCCAACACCGTGTGATTCTCCAAAAGAGGTTAACCTGAAAATTTGTCCAAAGCTATTCATGCGTATCGACTAAAAATTTATTGCTTCTGATTGCTCAAAAGCAACAATGAGCATTCCTTTACTGATCCTTAACAGCCACAGCCACAACCGCCAGCGCTGGCGCCTTCGGTGGCACACGATTCATCTTCGCAACCGCAGCCGCCATCGTTGCAACTACCACCGCTTCCACAACCACAGCCTCCTTGAACCGTTGCCGCAATCTCTTCGTCGGTTGCTTCACGGACTTCCAGCACTTTACCCTTGAAGAACAAATCTTCGCCAGCCAGCGGATGGTTAAAATCCATTTTTACTATTTCGTCGGTAATTTCAAGCACCAATCCATTCATACGTTGCCCACTGGCACTCATCATCGGAACGGTATTGCCCACTTTTATGATTTCATCATCAAATTTTCCTTCTACCAAAAAAAGGTGTTTTGGAAGATCTACGATGGCGTTTTCGTCGATTTGCCCGTATGCTTCGTCGCATGAAAGATTTATATTGAAGTCATTGCCTTGTTCCAGCCCTTCCAGAAGCGCTTCAAATTTTGGCATCATCAAGCCAGCACCATAAACAAAGTTTAGTGGTTTCTCAGCCGTTGCCTGTTCTATCAATTCTCCGTTTGCTCCTTCGATTCTCAAATCGTAAGTCAAAGAAACCATTTTGTTTTTAGTAATTGCCATTTTAAACTATTTAGATTGATTTTGAATAATAATCTGCAAAGAAATAAAAAACATCGATATAATAAAAAGCACACCAATGCTTAAAATATCACATTTAATGATAACATCATAAAATTCTGTTGGTTTAATATAAAACAGTCAAAATTCATCTTTTAACAATTTTATGCCAACTGATTCAATCCGAATTTCCTTTTTTCAAATAGATTTCCGTTTTCAAAAACATTTGCAGCACATTTCTGGTTTGAGTGAATTAATTCAATAGTTAAATACCATGAGACGTTACGCATTTTTTATTTCTATAATCAGCCTTTTACATTCATTTCACTCAGTCGCACAAAAAACAGATGCCAATGTTTTTGGCGATGTGCAATCAGCCGGAGAACACATTCCTTTCGTCAACATTTATCTTGATGGCACCAACTATGGAACAGTGACCGATGAAACCGGACACTATTTGTTGGTGAACCTACCTGTTGGGGAGCATACGCTTGTAGCCAAGATGATTGGATACAAGCCCGTCAGAAAATCTGTCAATCTGGTCAAGGGACAAAGTATCGAGTTGAACTTTGAGCTCGAAAAGCAGAGCCTGGCCGTGGACGAAGTGGTGGTTACCGGAACAAAAACCTTCAAGCGCAGAACAGAGTCAGCCGTGATTGTGAACGTGATCGACTCAAAAATATTTGATTACGTGCAAGCCAATACGATTTCTGAAGGACTGAGTTTTCAACCGGGCATACGAATGGAAACTGATTGCCAGACCTGCAACTATACCCAGTTGCGCATGAATGGACTGGGTGGCGCTTATTCGCAGATTTTAATTAACAGCCGACCTATTTTCAGCCCATTGACCGGCCTGTACGGACTGGAGCAGATTCCCACCGAAATGGTTGAACGGATTGAGGTGGTGCGTGGTGGTGCCTCGGCCTTGTACGGCTCAAGTGCCATTGGAGGGACGGTGAACGTGATCACCAAGTTCCCGTCGCGAAATGCGTACAATCTATCGATTAGCAATGCGATTATTAACGGGCAGGCCAACGACAATCATATTAATGGGAACATAACGCTGTTGAGCACGCAGCGCAACGCCGGGGCAACGATTTTTGTTTCGCGGAGAGACCGTCAATCGTACGATCACAACGATGATGGCTACTCCGAAATGCCCGCATTGCAGAACAATTCATTTGGTTTTAACTCCTATTTCAGGCTCAGCCAAAACCAGAAGCTGGAAGTGAATATGGCCAGTCTGCATGAGTACCGCCGGGGTGGAAACCTGAACGAGGAACCCGCCTACCTGGCCGATCAGTCGGAAGAACGGACGCATGATATTTTGATGGGTGGCACAGACTACACGCTTGATTTTGAAAATAACCGAACGACTTTTGCTGCCTTTTTTGCCGGACAATACACCAAGCGCAAACACTACACCGGCATATTGCCCGACGACGAAGCAGCTCTGGCTGCCCATTACGCACTGCCTCCTTATGGCAACACCAAGAACAATACGTTCATGGGCGGCGTTCAGCTTAACCACACGATATACGATTTTCTGGGAGGACTCAATGTGATTACCACTGGCTTGGAATACAACTACGATGATGTGATGGATGAGATTGAAACTTACGATTATTTGTTAGATCAAACGTCGAAAAACACTGGTTTTTACTTGCAAAGCGATTGGTCTGTCAGTTCGAAATTGACCTTACTGACCGGCGTGCGGGCCGATCAGCACAACTATGTCGACCGGCTTATTTTAAATCCGCGTTTATCCGCCCTGTACAAATTCAACCAGGAAACCCAGTTCCGCATGTCCTGGTCAACCGGATTTCGTGCGCCCCAGGCGTTTGACACCGATATGCACATTGCTTTTTCAGGTGGCGGCATTCAACAGGTGCAACTGGCCGACGACTTGGACGAAGAACGTTCGCAAAGTCTGAGCAGCTCGCTCAACTGGGATCGTGCCACCGAAACACACATTTATGGGTTTACCATCGAAGGTTTTTACACCGTTCTCAACGATGCTTTTATTCTGGAAGAGCTGGATAACACCCCCGAAGGAAATTCAATTCTTGAAAAACGAAATGGCGGAAATTCGGAGGTGTTTGGAGGCACTTTTGAGGCACGTGCCAACTTCAATCAGCAACTCCAGTTGGAAGCAGGGCTGACCCTTCAAAAAAGCCAATACGAAAATGCGGTAGCCTGGTCAACCGAAATTGACGGAACAAAAGATTTTCTGCGCACACCCAACTCCTACGGCTATTATACGATTACATTCACGCCTGAAAGTCCCTTTATGGCCACCTTGTCAGGTTTGTACACCGGCAAGATGCTCATTCCGCACTACGGACTGCCCGGTGATGCAGGCACGCCCGAACAAGATATTCTGTTTAAATCGGATCCGTTTTGGGAAACCAATCTGAAACTGTCCTACGACTTCAATTTACCACACCTGGATTCGAAACTGCAATTTTTTGGTGGCGTGAGCAACATCTTCAACCAGTACCAGGACGATTTCGACAAGGGGAAATATCGCGACAGCAACTATGTTTATGGCCCGTCGAAACCACGAACCATCTACTTTGGACTGAAGTTGTTTAATTAGCCTGGTCGAAACGTTTCGACCAGTGACGGTAAATAATTGACGTTTGACATTGAATAATTTGATGCTTACGGCAATTAAGCATTAAGAATAATATCATGTCCTATTTTGTAGGTTTAATGCAATAAAGTAGCTATATTTATCTCATTATGAGATATGTATCACTAAAAAAGGA
>TARA_R110002050_G_scaffold37894_2_pt1 | contig 32150 bp, 19 predicted proteins | sample TARA_R110002050 | Tara Oceans TARA_R110002050 (sample SAMEA4396988) | marine metagenome | biome: Polar Biome; feature: [DCM] deep chlorophyll maximum layer (ENVO:01000326); material: water (ENVO:00002006), including particulate matter (ENVO:01000060) such as... | depth 25 m
AGCCTTAGTATGGGCATGTTCCAATGATAGTGAAACCGATGATAGCGTAATTGTTGATCCGGTAGAGGAGGTTTCTTTTGAGCGCAGTACAATGTTGGTCAATTGGGCAGATAATATTATTATCCCTTCATATCAAGCTTTTACTGCTGATATGGATGATTTATTGAATACGTTCAATACGTTTAAAGCAGATGTCAATGAAGGTAATTTAATTGCTTTGCGTGCATCATGGTTGAACGCATACAAATCTTGGCAACATGTAGAGATGTTTGAAATTGGTCCTGCCGAATCTGTAGGGTTTCAATTGAACATGAATATATATCCAACGGATAATGAGAAGATTGATGGATTTATTGTCAATGGAAGTTATGACTTGTCCTTATCCTCTAACAGAAGCGCTAAAGGATTTCCTGCTTTAGATTACTTATTGAACGGCTTGGGTGATACCGATGCGGATATACTTGCTTTCTATAATGGGGATAACAAAGAGGCTTACCTACAATATACCGAAGATGTTTTGATGGATATGCAGTCTTTGACAGAAACTGTGGTATCTGATTGGACAAATGGTTACAGGGATACATTTGTTGCCAATGACGGAGCATCATCTACGGCATCTGTTGATCGTATGGTAAACGACTATATTTTTTATTATGAGAAGTATTTAAGAGCTGGTAAAATGGGAATTCCTTTAGGAGTTTTTTCCGGTAGTACCTTACCTAGAAATGTTGAGGCTTATTATGAAGCTACTATTTCTAACGAATTGTTTTTAGAAGGTTTATCTGCTGTTCAAGACTTTTTTAACGGTAATCATTTTAATTCAAGTACTCAAGGTGAAAGTTTGGCATCTTACCTGGATGCATTGAACACGCTAAAAAATGGAGAGGATTTGTCAACTTTGATCAATGATCAATTTAATACGGCAAAAAATATGGTGCTTGATCTTTCTGCGTTTAGAGCTGAAATTGAGAACAGCAATCCGCCAACCTCCATGTTATTGGCTTATGATGAAGTACAAAAGGCCGTACCTATGTTAAAGGTAGATATGGTTTCAGCAATGAGTATTAGTATTGATTTTGTTGATGCCGATGGTGATTAATGGAATCATTAATAGCTAAATATATAAAAGCTCCTATAGAGACCGCCCCTTTGGCGGTCTTTCGTATTTTATTTGGTCTGATGATGCTTTTTAGTATTGTTAGGTTTTGGAGATATGGCTGGATCGATAAACTTTATATTAAACCACAATTCTTCTTTTCATATTACGGGTTTGAATGGGTAAAACCATTAGGTGTTTATACCTACCTTATTTTTTTGATTTGTGGCATAGCGGCAGTTTTGGTAGCTCTTGGTTATCGCTATAAATTAAGTATTGTCATTTTCTTTTTGAGCTTTACGTATATAGAGCTCATGGATAAAACAACATACTTAAACCATTATTACTTTATTAGTATTCTGAGCTTCTTAATGATATTTTTGCCAGCTAACGCAAACTATTCCGTAGATGCTTATTTAAACCCCAAAAAGTGCTTTCAATATGTTCCCAGCTGGACAGTCAATAGTATTAAGTTGCTTTTAGGTATTGTTTATTTCTACGCGGGACTGGCGAAATTAAATTCAGATTGGTTGTTGAACGCTATGCCCCTAAAAATCTGGTTGCCCGCCAAGTTCGATACTCCTTTTATCGGAAGTTTTTTGGGAGAAGAATGGGTGCAATTTCTATTTAGCTGGTCTGGCGCAATTTACGATCTATCTATCCCTTTTTTACTGCTATATAAGAAAACAAGACCATATGCATTTGTAATAGTGGTCATTTTTCACGTACTAACTAGGGTCTTGTTCCCTATTGGTATGTTCCCATATGTTATGATCGTTTCTGCTTTAATATTTTTTGATGCAAAAGTCCATCTTAAGATATTGAGGCTTTTATGTAAAGTATTCAAAATAAACGGTGCTAGATTTAATAATCAAACAGTTTTTAATGAACGGTCATCATTTAAGCTTAGGTTGAAGCATATGGTAGTTGTTCTATTTTTTATGCTTCAACTTGCCATACCTTTTAGGTATCTATTTTATCCGGGAGAATTATTTTGGACAGAAGAAGGCTACCGTTTTTCATGGCGTGTTATGCTAATGGAAAAATCTGGCTACGCCCAATTTAAAATTGTGGACCAAGAATCTGGTCGGTGGTTTTATGTAGATAACACTGATTTTATTACTCCATTTCAAGAAAAACAAATGGCATTTCAGCCAGATTTTATATTGGAATACGCGCATTTTCTAAAAAACCATTTTGAGAAAGATGGCCATAAGAATGTGCAGGTATTCGTAAATTGCCAAGTTAGTCTCAATGGGAGGTTAAGTACAGAGTTTATTGATCCTAACATAGATTTGGCAAAACAAAAAGAGTCTTTTTTACATAAGCATTGGATAACACCATTTAAAGATGAAATTAAAGGAATTTAGTTATTTACTTTTATTATTAGTATCATTTCCGGTATTTGGTCAACTCACTATTTCTGGTCAAGTAACAGATGTAGAAGGGAATCCTGTTCCAGATGCCGAAATGTATATCAAAGAATTGGAACGCTTGGAAATCACCAATAATGAAGGTGCGTTTTTAATAGAGAACTTAACAGCAGGAACCTATACTATTGTAGTTTTTGCTTACGAGTTTGAAATTATAGAACAAGATGTAACTATCAATGGCAATACCGAATTCAACCCTGTCATGAATCCTTTGAAGGTCCAGAACTTATCAGAGGTCGTTATAACCCAAAAACGCGAAGAAATTTTTGCCCTAAAACAGTTGAAGAAAGTAGATGGTACTGCCATATACGCCGGTAAAAAAAATGAGGTTGTTTTATTAGACGGTATTACGGGTAATTTGGCGGCCAATAATCCCAGACAAATTTATAGTCAAGTCGTAGGTTTAAATATATACGATAATGGAGATGCAGGGTTACAACTGAATATTGGTGGTAGAGGTCTTGATCCCAATAGAACGGCAAATTTTAATACAAGACAGAACGGCTATGATATTAGTGCAGATGTTTTAGGCTACCCAGAAAGTTATTATACACCACCGGCAGAAGCTTTAGAAGAAATTCAAGTGGTTAGGGGGGCAGCTTCTTTACAGTATGGAACGCAATTTGGCGGCTTGGTCAATTTTAAATTTAAGCAGCCAAATTCCAGTAAGAAAATAGAGTGGACCAGTAGACAGACTTTAGGGTCTTACAATCTAAAAACATCGTTTAATAGTTTAAGTGGGACAGTTGGTAAGTTCAGTTATTGCACCTATTTCAATTATAAGGAGGGAAATAGTTTTAGACCAAATTCAGATTATAATAGTAGAAATTATTTTGCGCATGTGGGCTATCAATTTTCGGACAAAACCAAAGTAACTGTAGAAACCACTTTTTTAAATTATTTAGCCAAACAACCTGGCGGTCTTACAGATGCTCAATTTATTGAGAATCCTACGTTTAGTAATAGGGAAAGAAACTGGTTTGATGTAGATTGGAAATTATTTTCAGTTCGTCTAGATCATAAATTCTCTTCAAAAACGGATTTTAGTTTAAATGTTTTTGGATTGGATGCTTCTAGAAGTGCACTTGGTTTTCGAACGAACAGAGTATCGCAACCAGATGACCCTGAGGAGCCAAGGGAATTATTGATCGATAATTTTCAAAACTGGGGTGCAGAGGCAAGATTATTAACTCGATATAAGTTAGGTGATACTGAATCTGCATTATTGATCGGGTCAAAAATCTATAGGACGGATAATGATCAAAGGCAAGGTCCGGGGACATCGGCGGCGAATGCAGATTTTAACTTTGCAGATGATGAGTTTCCCAATTATGAAAGACAATCTCAATTTAATTTTCCCAATGCTAATTTGGCTTTTTTTGGAGAAAATATCTTTAATATAAGTCCTAAATTAACTTTAACACCTGGTTTTAGGTTAGAGCATATTAAAACGGAAAGTATTGGTAGTTATAAGAATATTGTACTTGATTTGGCTGGTAATCCACTCTTAAATGAGGAAGTGGAAGATAACAGGGAATTTGATAGAACTTTCTTGTTATTAGGATTGGGTGCTACTTATAAATTGAATTCAAGTGTTGAGTTCTACGGCAATTTTTCTCAAAACTATAGGTCGGTAACATTTAGCGATATCAGGGTTGTCAACCCTTCTTTTCAAGTAGATGAAAATATCTCTGATGAAGATGGCTTTACGGCAGATATAGGTTTTCGCGGTAGACATAAAAATGTATTGTCTTATGACGTAAGTGCGTTCAGCTTGTTGTATGATAATAGATTAGGTGAGATTTTAAAAAGTGAAACACAAACCAATGCCTTGGGAGAAGAAGTAGAAACGGGTAGTATAGTTCGGTTCAGGGGTAATATTGGTACCGTTTTTATGTATGGTTTGGAAAGTTTTGCCAATTGGAGCGTAAAAGAAACTTTCTTTTCGGCTAGTGATAAGTTAAAACTGAATTATTTCATGAATTTGGCCTTGACCAATTCTGAGTATTTGTCTTCGGAAGAAACCAATGTAGAAGGTAACAAAGTGGAATTTATACCAGATGTAAATTTAAAGACCGGTCTTAATTTTGGCTATGGTAATATATTGGGTAGTTTACAATATACCTATTTGTCAAGTCAGTTTACAGATGCTACCAATGCTTTGCAAGATGTTAACGACAATCAACGTGGTATAGAAGGGGAAATTCCGGCGTATGATATTTTAGATTTTTCTCTATCATATGTCTATAAAAATTGGAAGTTGGAAACCGGTATAAATAATGTTTTGGACAATAGTTATTTTACTAGAAGGGCAGCTGGATATCCGGGTCCGGGTATCATACCTTCAGAGCCTAGAACCTTTTATGCAACCTTACAATTTAAGCTATAATTCAATTAATGATTGACATGGGTCATCCATTTTTTATCGGACTAAAAGAGGCTCTGAATATGAAGTGATTGTTAAGGTATTGTGTAAGATAGATATCCCAACTTTATTCACTATATTTGCACGCAATTAAATCCTTAATTGCTATGCAAGCCCACCAAAACAAAATTCTAGGAGAAGGTCTAACATACGATGACGTATTATTAGTACCTGCTTATTCTGAAGTGCTTCCAAGAGAAGTAAGTATTCAGACAAAATTTACTCGAAACATTACGATCAATGTACCTATCATCTCTGCTGCGATGGATACGGTTACCGAATCTAGAATGGCAATTGCCATGGCTCAAGAAGGTGGTATTGGTGTTTTGCACAAGAATATGACTATTGAGCAACAAGCCATGAAGGTAAGAAAGGTTAAGAGAGCTGAGAGCGGTATGATCTTGGATCCTGTTACCTTGCCATTAGATTCTACGGTGAAAGATGCCAAGGCAAGTATGAAAGAGTTCAGCATAGGTGGTATTCCCATTGTGGATGCAGATGGAAAACTATTGGGTATTGTTACCAATAGAGATTTACGTTTCGAAAAAAATAACGACAGACCAATTTCTGAGGTTATGACTTCAAAGAATTTGGTTACCGCAGATGAGGGTACCTCTTTATCCGAAGCGGAAGATATTTTGCAACAACATAAAATTGAAAAGTTACCTGTAGTTTCAAAAGATAATACCCTATTAGGGTTAATTACTTTTAGGGATATTACAAAGTTGACTCAAAAACCAATCGCCAATAAAGATCAATATGGACGTTTACGTGTAGCTGCGGCATTAGGAGTTACTGGTGATGCTGTTGATAGGGCAGAAGCTTTGGTAAATGCAGGTGTAGATGCGGTCATTATAGATACGGCACACGGTCATACCAAGGGGGTGGTTGAAGTATTGAAAGCGGTAAAGAAGAAGTTTCCAAAGTTAGATGTCATTGTAGGTAATATAGCAACAGGTGAGGCTGCCAAGTATTTGGTTGAAGCCGGTGCAGATGCCGTAAAGGTAGGTATAGGACCAGGTTCTATTTGTACTACTAGGGTAGTTGCAGGTGTTGGTTTTCCTCAATTTTCTGCGGTATTAGAAGTATCTGCCGCTATTAAAGGTTCTGGAGTTCCGGTCATTGCTGACGGTGGTATTCGTTATACAGGTGATATTCCAAAAGCTATTGCTGCCGGTGCGGATACGGTGATGCTAGGGTCGCTTTTAGCAGGAACCAAAGAATCCCCGGGTGAAACCATTATCTATGAAGGTAGAAAGTTCAAGTCTTACCGTGGTATGGGTTCTGTTGAGGCCATGAAACAAGGTAGTAAAGATCGATACTTTCAAGATGTGGAAGATGATATCAAAAAATTGGTGCCGGAAGGTATTGTAGGTCGTGTACCTTATAAAGGAGAGCTTTATGAAAGTATACATCAATTTGTTGGTGGATTACGTGCAGGTATGGGGTACTGTGGTGCAAAAGACATAGCAACATTACAAGACACGGGTAGATTCGTAAAAATTACGGCTAGTGGTATTAATGAAAGCCACCCACATGATGTAACCATTACTAAAGAGAGTCCTAACTATAGTAGATAGGGATTTCCAAGAAATAAAAGCAAAAAAAAGAGGTCATATAGACCTCTTTTTTTGCTTGAATTCTCAGCGTTGAAATTTCTAATTCTTTTCTAGAAGTTGAACTCTTCTTAAATCATCTGAGGCTTGCAGCACTTTTGATTTTAAGGAAGGTTTTAACTTTGGATTGGCATCTAAATAGGCGTGTAAAATTTCATATGCCTCTAAAGAAGTATAATTGCCAATGGTACTGCTTAGCCATCTCTTCGGAAAGAAAATATCGCCGGTTTTTTGAATTTCATCCAATAGGTCAAGGCTGTTCCTTAAATATTGTAAAGATTCCTTTTGATGTAACGGATGGTTTAAGTTATTCATGGCATTTGTAACCCACGATTCTTTTGCTCTATTTTTTTCTTGTTTAAGCGATTCGAAAAATTCCTTTTTTGTTTCGTAATTATTCGAGATAGAAGGAAGTAGAAACTTAAATCTATTAAGTTTGTCGGTGTTGGTTATTGCTTCTTCTGCTGTTTTAAGGATTTGCTCATTTTTTGGATGATTGTATAAAGCTAGGTCCATAGCTAATTCAGTATAATCATCATCATTGAGCTTTAAATTTTTGATGGTTAGTTCTTTACTCCATATTTTGAATAAATTTTCTAAAGATGTATTGGTGTAACCCATGGATACATAGGTTGAATACAGTGTTTTTTTAATACTGGCAGGTAATTCTTCATGTAATTTTGACCATATATCATCAGTAATTTTATCTTGGTAAAAAGCACGTTGTTCTTCTGTAAGATACTTCCAAAAAACAGAAGTTGTATATCTGGAAATAAGATTAATGAGCAGCTCATTTTTTTCGGTGTTCAGTCCTTTTGAAAATAGTTGTATAGCTGAGCTTGGATTAATTGTACCATTCAACATATTTTCATAAACATTAATATAGGAATAGCCACGGGCAACTTGATCATCTAATGTAGGTATAAGGTCAAGATCTTTCTCTTGCAGTGGAAAAACACCATACCCTTCGGCATTTGAGTTGTAGACAATCGAAATTGGCTTGGGTAAGCCAATCGCTTCCTTTATTTGATATGTGGCATCGGTCATTTGTACGCTAAGGGTTTTAGAGCTGTCAGGATATATAAATAATATATCAAAAGCTTGTGACCATGCATGTTCAGAACTGTCTTCTGCGGTTTGTGTCAGAGTGAATGAGGTTATCTTGTCATTATCATCGTAGGTAATTTCATCGTTGAATATTGGTCTACTGGAATTATTTACCCAAATAGAACTCCAAGCTATAATATCTGTTGACGATTTTTTATCAAGAATTTCAATTAGTTCGCCCCATTCGGCATTTTTAAAAGCAAAAGTTTCTATATACTCCTGTATTCCTTCTTTAAACGCATCTTTGCCTAATACGGTTTCTAATTGGCGCATCATTATAGGTGCTTTATTATAGATGATACTTCCGTACAGAGAGCCGGCGTTATTAAGATTATCTAATTTTTGCCGAATAGGATTTGTACCTAAAGTTCTATCCTCGCCATATGCATTTGGGTAATGGGTAATCATAAAAGCCAACTGATGGTCTATATTTGGAAAAGCGGGGTTCATTATTTTATCTGCCATGAAATTTGCAAACACCTCTTTCATCCATACATCATTAAACCAGTTCATTGTGACTAAATCTCCAAACCACATGTGAGATGTCTCATGGGCGATCAATTTGGCTCTGCTCAATTTTTTATTGGCTGTAGCACCTTCATCCAAGAATAATGAACTTTCTCTATACTGTATAGCTCCTACATGCTCCATACCTCCATATTGAAATCCTGGAATTGCGGCGTAATCCATTTTTTGAAAAGGAAAAGGGTATGAGGTGTAATCCTCTAAAAAGGATAATGACTGCTGATGTAAATCAAAAATGGAATCTAGACTGTATTGAATTTTAGTGGTATCGGTTTCTCTATACAACATGGTCATATCCATATTGTCAGGTTTCTTACTCACCGATTTAAATTTACCTGCTACGAACGAAAATAAATACGTGCTCATTTGATCTGATGTGTCAAATTTATGCTCAATATAATCACCCTTTGAGGTGCTATTGATTTCTTTTGTGCCACATAGAACCTGCCAATCTTTTGGCGCGGTTATATTTAAGGTATATCTAGCTTTAATATTGGGTTGATCAAAACATGGAAATAATGTTCTAGCGCGATCTGGAACTAGAAGGGTGTATAGATAATCTTCGTTTCTATTTAATGAAAGTTCACCTGCTATAAACGCAATGGTAACCGTGTTTTTACCAGTAATTAAATGCTCTTTGGGTAGTATAATGTGCTCCTGTTCGTGAAGAATTGTGGCATTTTTGCCGTTTATGGAAATCGATTTTATTTTTGAGGTTTCTTCTTTGAAGTCTAAAATTACCGGCTCTTGAAGTTGTTCTACGTTAAAATTTAATTCAAGTTGAGAAGGTATGGGCTCTTTTAGCTCAGCAGGAATGTTAAAACTTAAATTGTAATGAACATCTGAGATTTGAGAGGACCTATACATTGCCATCTCGTCAGGTACACCAGCTTTTAGAGTGGTTGTGGAATGTTGCTCATTTTTACATGAACAAAGTATAGATAGTACAAGACCAAGGTAAATAAGGGTTCTCATGAAATAGCGTTATATGTTGTTGTGAAAATACTTTAATGGAAAATGCTTTCCAATTTTTGAACAACGTATAACGCTAATTGAGAATTATTTTATTGAAAAATAGATTAAATACGTGTACTGTTTACACTAAAAGTAAAATTACTTTCCGGCTTGGCCGGCGTATGCTTTCCAATCCTTTTCTTTATAAATGTCATCACCAAAATAACGAGCTATTTCCATAAATGGTTCAGGTTTCTGATATCCTGGTACTGGTGAAAGCATATTCAATTCTTCATCCAAGAAAATAGTTGTTGGATAACTAAGACGACCCTGCATTAATGCAGCGGCAAACTCATGATATCCTTTTCTTCCAGATGGTACAAATTTGTACGTCTTACCTTTATACTCAATTGGTTCTTTTCCTTCCCCATCGAATTTTACCATATAGTAGTTTTCCTGCATGTATGCAGCAACTTCTGGGTTTTGAAAGGTGTCTTTGTCCATTTTTTTACACCACCCACACCAATCTGTGTACACATCAATGAATACTTTCTTTGGGTTTTCTTCCGTAGCGGTAAGCTGGGCTGCTTCATCCCAAGTAATCCATTTAACATCTTGTGCATTACTAATGGTTACAACAAAGACAAGGGCTAAGAACAAAAATGATTTCATAGTAAATAAAAAAGACGCTTTCATATTTTTTTATTGGATTAGTCCAACTATTATACCAAAGCTAACGTATTTATAATTGCTTTATTTCACTTTTGCCGTTTCTTTAACAGCGAACAAATCTTTTACATCTACTTGGTTTCTAATTAAATCATCAAAATTCTCCCTTTCTCGTATTAGAATTGCTTTGCCCTTGTGCCAAAGAACTTCTGGTGGTCTAAATCTAGAGTTATAGTTACTTGCCATAGTAAAGCAATATGCACCTGCATTTTTAAAGCATAGAATATCACCTTCAGTAATTTCATTTATTCTTTTGTTACTGGCAAAGGTATCTGTCTCACAAATATATCCTACGACAGAATAGTAGCGTTCTCTTCCCTTGGGGTTAGATATGTTTTTAATGGTATGTGTTGCACCATAAAGCATTGGTCTGATCAAGTGATTGAAACCGGAATCTATGCTTGCAAATACTGTTGAGGTGGTTTGTTTAACCACGTTTACTTTGGCAAGGAAAACACCTGCTTCACTCACCAAAAACTTGCCAGGTTCAAAAGCAAGGGTTAAATCTTTACCGTATTCTTTACAGAATTCATTAAAGCGTTTGCTTAATTTTTTACCAAGTTCTTCAACATTGGTCTCAATATCTCCTTCTTTATAAGGTACTTTAAATCCGCTACCAAAATCAATGAAATCTAAATTTTTGAAATTTCGTGCGGTTTCAAATAGAATTTCAGAAGCATATAAGAATACGTCAATATCTAAAATGTCACTACCGGTATGCATGTGAATACCGTTAATGTTCATTTTCGTTAATTCCACTATTCGAAGTAAATGCGGAATCTGATGGATACTGATACCGAACTTTGAATCTATGTGTCCAACAGAAATATTGGAATTACCACCTGCCATAACATGTGGGTTAATTCTAATACAAACAGGAATATTTGGATGTTTGCTACCAAACTGTTCTAAAATTGAAAGGTTGTCAATGTTTATTCTAACACCTAGTTTTGCTGCCTCTTCTATCTCTTCTAGAGAAACTCCGTTTGGGGTAAATATGATAGATTCTGGTTTAAAACCAGCTAATAATCCTAGTTGTACTTCTTGTATAGATACAGTATCTAAGCCACTACCAAGACTGTTCATTAATCTTAATATAGTAATGTTAGATAGTGCTTTGGCGGCATAATTAAGCTTCAGTTTCTTTACTGAACCAAATGCCTTGGTCAATCTATTGAATTGTGAAACTATTTTTTCCGAGTCATAAACATACACCGGATCACCATAGGTTTTTGCAATCTGCAATAAATCCTCATTTCTCATACTATCTGTTTTTATGCGAATTTACTTTTCTAGATGTATAAGTACAAAAATAATAACATAAAAACATTAAAAATAACAAATTGTGATATTTACAACATTATATTGGCGTTATATCTTTTGGAGCAACGTAAAGACCTTTGTACTTTTAGCCATATGAAACTACCATTATTACCATTACAGTCCATTTTTTTTCCGGGAGAAACCGTTCCGCTACATATTTTTGAAGATCGCTATAAGCAATTGATCAATGATTGTAGAGATGAGGCTATTACATTTGGTATCCCCGTTTTTATTAATAACAAGATGGAATATGGCGTTGAAGTGCAGTTGGTTGAAGTTGTAAATACCTATGAAAGTGGTGAATTGGACGTGGTTTGTGTGGCTAGGCAAGTGTTTAGGTTATTGGCATTTGATAATATTATGGATGATAAACTTTACGCTGGTGGTATTGTTAAGCTTATAGAATACGATTACGTTGCCACAGATGAAAAAAAGCAGACCATTATAAATGGTATAAAGCAGTTATATGAAATTATGGAAGTGCCTTATACACCTATTAATGTGCAAGAATTCAATAGCTTTACATTGGCGCATAAAATAGGATTGTCATTTGATCAGGAGTATCAATTACTGCAAATACCTACTGAAAATGATCGGCTAAATTTCATAGGCTTGCATTTGACATCTACCATTACGGTATTGTCAGAAGTTGAAAGAACAAGAAAAATAATAGAACTAAATGGTCATTTTAAGAATTTTGATCCTTTAGATTTTAAGGATATAGAGATGTAGTTGTCAATTTATACTGGGTTTTAATCACATTTTAAATAAATTATGAGCTTAAAGCCTCATTTATATAAGTAACCTTTCAATTAATCTCAACTATTTTTAGATTATTACCTACTGTTTCCTATTTTTGCTTAACAATTAAAATTCACCATATATATGAACCTTCACGAATATCAAGGAAAAGAGATATTAGCAAGTTTTGGGGTGCGCATCCAAAGAGGAATAGTTGCCCATAATGCGAAAGAAGCTGTTGAGGCTGCAAAGCAATTGACTGCTGAAACCGGAACTGGATGGCACGTTATTAAAGCACAAGTACACGCAGGTGGTCGTGGTAAAGGTGGTGGTGTAAAATTAGCCAAAAACCTTAAAGAGGTAGAAGAGATAGCAAACCAGATCATTGGTATGAACTTGATTACCCCGCAAACTTCTGCAGAAGGTAAAAAAGTACATCAAGTATTGGTTGCGGAAGATGTTTATTACCCAGGCGAGAGTGAAACTAGCGAGTTCTATATGTCAGTTTTATTAAATAGAGCTACTGGTAAGAATATGATTATGTATTCTACCGAAGGAGGTATGGATATTGAAGAGGTTGCAGAAAGTACTCCGCATTTAATATTTACGGAGGAAATTGATCCAGCAACGGGTCTTTTGGGATTTCAAGCAAGAAAAATTGCTTTTAACCTAGGTTTGTCCGGTACTGCTTTCAAGGAAATGACAAAATTTGTTGCTTCTTTATATAAGGCATATGTTGAAAGTGATTCTAGCATGTTCGAGATCAATCCGGTATTAAAGACATCGGATGATTTGATCATGGCTGTTGATGCTAAAGTTTCTATTGATGATAACGCTCTATACCGTAGAAAGCAATATGCAGAAATGCGCGATCTTAGAGAGGAGAATCCTATTGAAGTAGAAGCAAGAGAAGTAGGACTAAACTATGTTGACCTTGACGGTAACGTTGGTTGTATGGTAAACGGAGCAGGTCTTGCGATGGCTACAATGGATTTGATTAAAATGGCAGGTGGAGAGCCGGCTAACTTTTTAGATGTTGGTGGTACGGCTGATGCTAAAAGAGTGGAAGAAGCTTTTAGAATTATTTTAAAAGATCCTAATGTAAAAGCAATTCTTATCAACATATTCGGTGGTATCGTTCGTTGTGATCGTGTAGCTCAAGGTGTTGTAGATGCATACAAGAATATGGGTGATGCCATGCAAGTGCCAATTATTGTAAGATTACAAGGTACAAATGCTGAATTGGCAAAAGAAATTATTGATAACTCAGGGTTGGCGGTAGAATCTGCTGTACAATTCCAAGAAGCTGCAGATAAGGTAAAAGCTGTATTGGCTTAAAGTAACTTATTTATAAGTTTTAAAAGACCATTCATTTTGAATGGTCTTTTTTTTGTTTCAAGTTTTGTAGATGAACTACTGCTTTTGTATTTATTGTCTTTACAGTTTTAATTTATTGTAATCAATAAAGGACTAAATCTGTAGTTTAGGTTATTGGAATGAAATAATGGTTAAGACTCTAATTACTTGTTTTTTCATTGGTTTGAATTTCTAATTTTGGGGTGTAATTATGAAATTAGTATTAAAGAGATGTTAAAAGCGGGTTTAATTGTAACATTATCATTTTACCATCGTCTTTTTAGTAATTCATCATCAATCAATTATTAATCAAGCTTCAGGAAATCTGAAGTAAAAAACAAAAAGTCATGAGAAAATTAAGTTTAGTAGTCGTAGCTGCAATGCTACTTGCAACAGGTAATGTATTAGCTAATGATGTAGTAAATGAAAACCCTACAAAAAAATTATCTGTACAGATTTCAGAAATGCTATCGGAAAACGATTTTTCTGTTGAGCATGACGATTTAACAGCCCAGGTTCGATTTACATTGAATGCAGACGGGGAAATCGTTGTGTTATCTGTACAAACAGAATTTGACAATATGGAAGGTTTTGTCAAAGCTAGATTAAACTATCAAAAAGTTAATTTGGCAAATGTAGAGGAAGGTAAAGTATACACTATTCCTGTGCGTATTCAGGCATAACCTTTAGGGGTATTGCTTTAAAAAGATCTTGATATACAGAGGTGTATCAAGATTTTTTTTTGTTTTTATATTTTACATTGCTAATTGCGGTATCTACCTTTTTCATTTGCTTGGATTTGAAATCCCTTTTCTCGGTATTCTTTGTAGCAGGTTTTGATGTTGCGGTCGCCATACCTAGTAAAACCTCACCAGGAATCTTAGGGTTGTCTTTAGTGCCACGTAAATGAATAACCAATCCATTTAAAAAATTACGTAACACTTGATCGCCACACTCCATGTAATTAGGGTGATCTTCTTTTCTAAAGAAAGCACCTAATTCGCTTTTAGAAATTTTAAAGTCTACTAGTTGTAAAATTTCAACAATATCGTCATCTCTGAATTTTAAGGCAACTCTTAGTTTTTTAAAAATATCATTATTTGTCATACTGCAAATTTAAGGACTGCAAGTTATCATAAAATTGTGACCTGATATATACTTATGTTGTTATTCGTATGATAGTGGATAGAATAGTGTTAATTGAACAGCCTACAAAGTTGGTGACTTTGTTTTTGTTATCAGGTTTATTTATAAAGTTATATGGTATATGAGTAAGGCTTATACTTTTACTCTAAAATTTGAGTTATAGTATTAATATGTAATTTATTAAGTATTCGTATGCCTACTGAGAAAGAGAAGCTTAGTATATTGTCAGAAATGATTTCATTCGCTAAAGTGAACAATGAAATTAAGGAATCTGAATATGATTTCTTGTTTTCGGTAGCGCAGCAATTGAATGTTACTAAGAAAACGTTTGACAAGCTCTTTACTACGAATGTGGAGCATGTTATACCCAAATCTCAATCAGATAGGCTTCTGCAGTTTCATAGGTTGGTATTATTAATGAATGTTGATGATAAACAAGATGATGAAGAGGTGAACAAGATTTATGATATTGGTTTGAAAATGGGATTGCCGCCAGGGGCAATTCAACAAGTTTTGACCATAATGCATAAGTATCCTAATAAGGTTGTGCCACCTGAGATGTTGATTGCTATTTTTAAATCACACTACAACTAAGACCAAGAGAAGTAATCTGCTTCTAATTGTTCAAGATCTCTCTTGTTCGTGATGCTAGTTATGGCGTCTTGTCTTAATTGATCAATTTCTGCCTCAATTATTTTCAATTGATCAGAATGTACTACATGTAGTTTTAACGTTTTTAGTTTATGCATTAATTTTCGCATGACCGTAATATCATGTTTGCAGTACTGACGATAAGTAGCCATTACATTAAATAGTATTACTGAGAATTCTGGACAGTTCAAACTTACCCAATTAACACCGTTTTTATCCGTTAGAAATTCATGGTCTTTTTTTAGCAACAAATCAATAAATAATGAGGAAAGGTAGTCTATGGTATTCAAAGCGGTGCCGGGATCATTAATACCTGGTGACATGGCTTTAATGCCTATTTCTGAAATTTGTCTAAAACCATAAATGAAATTTTCACCAATAAGTTCTGTATGGCTGAACAGTAAAGTTTTTTCAATTTTTTTCTTTAGTTCGTCTTCAACCGGTTTTTCTGTTAAGAAACCTACGGTTCCATCTATTATAAACTGCCCTTTATGTAGCGAAATCATTGCTTTTAAGTTATTCTCTTTACAAAGCTCTATTAGGTCATCTTTAAGTATTCCGTAAAAGTATCCTCTCTGGGTAATTTTATGTTTTTCCCAATGATCGGTGCTTGGAAAATCTTGATTTTTATCTTCTTGATTTTCTATAATGATCGCTAACTCTTTTTTAGTTCTAGAATGAATTGCAGTTAGTATGTTTCCTACTTGTATGGCTTGGGAAATATGGTGAATAAAATAAATGAAGGCGGCTAAACATAAAACTGTTAGTATAATGCCGATAAGTACAGAGAACCCTGGTGTTTGGTATTCGTTTTCGGTGGGTTCAATGGAAATCAAAATAAAAATGTTGTACAGAATGGTGCCAATATAAAGTCCAAGCACTACTTGATGTTTTTGATCAGAGATTATACCTGGTAGCACTCTTGGCGAGAAATTGCTTGAAGCTTGATTGAGCAGTACCATTACCATGGAAAAACTAAAAACGGTTAGAGATATTAAACCGCCAATTAAAGTACTTAAAATCGTTTTTGCGGTATCTGTGTCATCAATAACCAAAAAGGGAGCAACATCAATTAGAAAAGAAGAAATATTGATGGATTCCAAATAAATCAACAGAAATGCCAAAGCAAGACCGCCTAAGGCTATTAAAGAAGGGTAGAAGGCAATTTTAGAGCGTATTTGTTTAAAAATATTCAGAAGTCTGTCCATGGTCAAAAATATGTCATAAAGCTAGTTTAAACGGTATTTAAAACTGGACTGATTTGAAGAAATTACAGACTCCTTTACTTCAAAAATGTCAAAATGTCATTATTAACATTGTTAAATAAGACAAAATGACAGTATTTTACTGTTGGTATGTATTTTGTCTATAACTAAGAGAATTTAAAAATCAATTAATTTAAAAAAATATAGTTATGAGTTTAGTAAAAAGAAATGACGTTTTGTTCCCAGCTTTTATGAATGAAATATTTAAGCCAGATTGGTTTGGAGGAATAGAGAATAATAGAAATTCTGTACCTGCCGTAAATATCAAGGAGAACGAGAAGGAGTATTATTTGGAGCTTTTTGTACCCGGTAGAAGTAAAGAAGATTTTACCATTGAAATTGATGAAGCTGTGTTGACCATTTCATCTGAAATTAAAAAAGAGAATGAAGAGGTGAATGATAATTATACTAGAAAAGAATTTAGTATTTCATCTTTCAAAAGATCGTTTACATTACCAGATACAATTGCAACCGATAAGATCGATGCAAATTACGAAGGGGGAATTTTAAAATTCAATCTTCCTAAAAAAGAAGAGGCTTTACCAAAGCCAAAAAGAATGATCGAATTAAAATAGTTTTTTAGGTTGGTTTGAGTTGTTTAGTTGAGTGCTTTGAGAAATCAAAGCACTTTTTTTATTTTGGTAAGGGTTCTGTTAAAAGTGCAAGACAAGTTAAAATACCTTCCCTAAAATTTCCTAAGCGTAAATTTTCATTAGGTCCATGAATATTATTATCAGGGTTAGGTATTCTAATGGAAACTGCAGGAAGGTTAAGTGCCTTTATGAATGGTGCCATTGGTTGGGAGCCACCAGTGGTTCTCATATTAACAATACTATCTCCAAATACCTTATGTAATGCAGAATTTAAAAATGCACCAATTGGTGAATTCATATCTGTTCTAAAAGGTTTAGATCCTATACGGTAATTAAATGATGCTATTTTCTTATGTAAAGCTCGTTCTTGGTTATTGGGTATAGAATCAACTAAATGATAGCCTTGCAATGTAATATGTTTTCGAAGGAGATCTAATTGTCTTTCAGCAGGAGTTTCCGGTACTAACCTCATGTCGATTTCAATTAAAACTTCATCGGGTATCAATGTGCGCACTTCTTTACCCGTCCAGCCGGCTTGTAGCCCCCTTATATTTAAACTGGGAAATTGTAGGGCTTCTTGATAAGTTTCAGCAACTTGATCCGGATTTGATATTCCCAATCTTGTGTTCAGCTGTTGTTCGTTTTCAGGTATTTTGTTGAGTATAGTCCTTTCTTCAGCACTTAAATTTACACCGTCATAAAATTTTGGTATTTGTATAATACCTTCCTCATTTTTTAAACTACTTATTAATCTTGATGCTTCAAAGACAGGGTTGGGTGCATAATTTCCATATTGACCACTATGAAGTGGTGTTTTAGGGCCGAAAATTTTAATTGTTGCCGTAGCTATCCCTCTTGCGCCGTAGGTTAAGGTTGGTAAATTAGAAAGGTGTCTTGTGCCGTCTATTATAAAAAGCATTTCTGCATTTAAAAGATCATGGTTTGCTTCAACTGCTTTTGGCAAATCCGGAGAGCCCAATTCTTCTTGAAAATCCATGATAACTTTTATGTTATATTCTGGAATTATATTTTTTTCCTGTAGAATCTGCAATGCTGAAATTAATGACATGGCTGGACCTTTTGAATCTGATGATGAGCGTGCAAATACTCTTAATTCATCATGGTACTCAAAATTTGGAATTGTAGTATCAATTGGGTCCCATTTTTCCTTGTTAAATTCTTTTAATACGGGTTCAAATGGATCTGTTTGAGACCATGCGGAACTGTCTACTGGTTGACCATCTATCTGTAGATAAAAGAGAATACTTTTTCTGTTTTCGTGATAATTTTTTTGAGCGAACAGAAGAGGTGCTCCATCAGTTTTAATAGTCTTTGTTCTGAAATTTAATCTTGTAAAAACACTATCGCACCAGTTCTTGTTATTATCAATTTGAACTAAATAATTACCGTCATTTTTTATTCTTAAAAATTGCTGTAAATTCGTAAAAGCGTCATTGAATTTTTCATTGGTCAATCTATTCAAATGATGCTCCGTTGTTTTTTGTCCGTAAAAAGGTTCAATGTTTATGACTAAAAGAAAAAAAACAAAAATTGACTTAAAATATTTCATATTCTTATAATTTTTTGTTTTAGCCTTGTCTAAAAATATTGTGTATGAATTTGTTTTCCAGTAATTTATGTACTTTGAATTAAAGTATTGGTGTTAATTTTTTGAATTTTTATTAAAACAGGGTTTTTCTGAGTTATTCTTGGTCTTGTAGGGACTTTATTTCATCTCTTAACTTTGCTGCTTGCATAAAATCAAGCTCTTTTGCAGCTTTTTCCATCGCCTTTCTTTTCTCCTTGATCAACTTTTCAATTTGCTCTTTTGTTAGATAATCCATATCAGGTTCGGCTGCTCTTAACTCCTCTTTTATGAAGTGATAAGTAGACACGGAATTTTTAGATAGCACATTGTCCAAGCTTTTATTTAATGCTTTTGGAGTTACGTTATTATCGGTGTTGTATTTGATCTGTTTTTCTCTACGATAAGCTGTCTCGTCAATAGTTTTTTGCATGCTTTCCGTTATCTTATCTGCGTACATGATCGCCTTACCATTTAGGTTTCTTGCCGCTCTACCAACAGTCTGTGTTAACGATCGGTTACTTCTTAGAAATCCTTCTTTATCGGCATCCAATATTACGACCAAAGATACCTCTGGTAAGTCTAGTCCTTCACGTAATAAATTCACGCCGATCAGTACATCAAAAATACCTTTTCGTAAATCTTGCATGATTTCAACACGTTCTAAAGTGTCAACATCACTATGAATATATCTACATCTAATGTTAATTCTATCTAGGTATTTTGCTAATTCTTCTGCCATTCTTTTGGTCAATGTTGTAACCAAAGTCCGTTCGTCTTTTTCTACCCGTACCTGTATCTCTTCAACCAAATCATCGATCTGGTTTAAACTAGGTCTTACTTCTATAATAGGATCTAAAAGTCCGGTTGGTCTAATTACTTGTTCTACATAAACACCTTGACTCAATTGCAGTTCGTAATCCGCCGGAGTTGCACTCACATACAACACCTGATTTTGCAATGCTTCAAATTCTTCAAATTTCAAAGGTCTGTTATCCATTGCGGCTGGTAAGCGAAAACCATATTCCACTAAGTTGACTTTACGTGAACGGTCACCACCATACATGGCATGTACTTGTGGTATGGTCACATGGCTCTCATCGATCACCATTAAATAATCATCTGGAAAGTAATCCAACAAACAGAAGGGTCTTGTACCGGGTTCCCTACCATCTAAATATCTTGAATAATTCTCAATACCTGAACAATAACCCAATTCACGAATCATTTCTAAATCAAAATTGGTTCGCTCTTCAAGTCTTTTAGCTTCTAAGGGTTTTGCAATGTCCTTGAAATAATCTATTTGCTTAACAAGGTCATCCTGTATGTTATGAATGGCATTCTGTAACACATCTTTAGAGGTTACGAACATATTAGCAGGGTATATGTTCAAATTTTCATAAACTTCTATAATGGTATTGTTAAACGGATCAAATGCCTCGATTTCCTCTATCTCATCCCCAAAGAAATGTATTCTAAAAGCGTGATCGGCGTAACTAGGGAAAACATCTACTACATCTCCTTTTACCCTAAAGTTTCCATTTTTAAAATCTGCCATAGTTCTTGAGTAAAGAGATTGCACCAATTGGTGCATTAACTTAGTTCTAGCTATTACTTGATCTTTTTTAATGGAAATAACGTTTTTCTGAAATTCAATGGGATTACCAATACCATACAGACAGGATACGGATGCGATAACGATAACATCTCTTCTGCCAGATAATAAGGATGATGTAGCGCTTAAACGTAACTTTTCTATGTCCTCGTTTATAGACAGATCTTTTTCAATATATACACCACTAGTGGGTATATATGCTTCCGGTTGGTAGTAATCATAATAGGACACAAAATACTCCACGGCATTATCAGGAAAAAACTGCTTAAATTCAGAATAAAGCTGTGCGGCCAAGGTTTTATTGTGAGCCAATAGAAGAGTTGGTTTCTGAACGTTTTCAATAACGTTGGCTACTGTAAAGGTTTTACCTGACCCTGTAACACCTAATAAAGTCTGGTATTTTTCCTTTTCATTTATGCCCTTTACTAATTCTTTTATGGCATTTGGCTGGTCACCAGTGGGTTTGAACTCTGATACTACTTTGAATTTCATGCTATAAAATTACGAAAGAAGTATGATTAAAAGGGGTTCAATAAAAAGAATCGTTGCGCCTATCGTTTCAAACTAAAATGACCCTTAACCTCCTTATTTGAAATCGTTACCGCTTTAAACCAATAATCAGATTCAGGTAGTGGTCTACCGTTGAAAATTCCATTCCAACCCTTTGTGTCCGGTGATAATTGTGCCAAAAGTGAACCGAATTTATCATAAATATAAATCACCGAAATATTGCTTTCTCCTATTTCTGTGGGTGGTATAAATCTCCAAAAATCGTTTACACCGTCTCCATTAGGAGTAAAGAATTTTGGAAAACCATTAACGGTTAAATCTTGCTCTACCAGCCATTCCACTGTTCCGCAACCTTTTTTATCACGTACATAGACAGTGTGATTTTCAAGTGATATGTTGTTGAATCTATTGCTATCTTGATAGGGTCCGTTTTCATTGTCCAAGGCAAATTCATAATTACCTGGTGTAGTGGTATTGATGATGTAGTTTAGTGAGTTGGCGCCTATGTCAACAGATACGTCTTCTATTTTTGGAGCTTCTGATATGGTGACTTCAAACATTTTAGAAGAGGAACATTCAAACGTACTGCCGGAATCTTCTACTATTACATAAGCTTCATAAATATACTTTCCTTCGGTATCAATGAATACTTCTGAGCTTGAGGATAATAGAGATTCGTTTCCTCTTTCATCTAAATGGTACCATCTATAACCATCCGCTTCATCAGTTGCGGTAATTCTGTTTAATTCATTTCCATCACAAATAAAAATTGTATCTGGAAATGTTAACTGGGGGTTTAAAACGATTAAATCTCCGCTTATTGGATCAAAATAGGGACCGCAACCCAATATGGTGGAGAACGTTTCTTGACTACACCCAATGGCTTCACCTGCTTCATTAAAGGGAATAATAGAAATAAAAAATGTGCGATTAGGCTCTAGGTCAATAATTACGGTCGAATTTTTAAATAGTATGGCATTCTCCAAAATATTGTTCTCAAAGGGCGATGTGCCTATAGATACTCTGTAACCCGTTGCATTTGGTACTGGGTTCCATTCCAGAAATTTGTCTAAAGGTACATTGGTTTCCCCATCAAAGGGAGTGATCATACTTGTGCATTGGGGTAATATAGCTGCCTCAGCTGTCGTAAAAATTATCGTAATGCAACCCGTTGCCATTCCTATGCTATTGTAAGGTATTATGTTTACAAAAATATTAGCTTCTGAAGGTAAGTCTGTGGGCGGATTATAAGAAAGATTGTTGCCAATATCTAAATTGTTGAGAATCTCACTACCGTTCAAGGTAGTTCCAATAGATAAAATATAACCGAAAGCGCCTGAGGCTGGGCTCCATGAAATATTGGTGCTTGTATTTATATTGTTGGCATTGTTTGAAGGCAATGTGGATGGTACACAATCTGGTACTTCGGTTAAAGCTGCCGTGGTAAAACTTTGGGTATCACAAACAATATTTGGTTGGTTAAAAAAGAATAATGTGATGGTTACGAATATTTCGGTATTCTCCGGTAGCCCGGTGGGTGGACTAAAGTTGGTAGATGTTCCTACATTTCTTTCGTTTACAATGTCATTACCACCAGCGGTTGTTCCAAGTGAAATAATATACCCGGGTACGCCGGTTACAGATTCCCAAGTTATAGGCGAATTAACAGGAACTGAGATCGCTCCATCAGTAGGGTTTAACAATGAGGGACATTCTTGTGCAATTGATTTTAAACTGGTGAAAAATAAAGCTACAAAAAGTATGGGCAAAGCCAATAGCTGGGGTAATCGTATGTCCCATATTTCTTTCATAGCATTTTTGTAAACAATACAATATACTATAAAATGAAAATTTATGGTTGGTTATCCTTGTTAAATAGGACCATGTGTTGCATCTGGTAGATGAATTAAATTAGAGGTCGCGCCTTTTTAATATTTTGTATGAGCCGTAAATGAAAATAGCTGTCCAAAATAATACTATGATGACTTCGTACCAATGAACGTGATAGTTCAAAGCTAATTTTTCTCCCATTTGATTAGCTACTGATTGTACTGCGCCTAACCTGGAAAATGGTTCTTTAATGAGATTGAACATGGATTGTAGCGGAAACAAATTCATAATGGAATCTGTGGTTTCCCCGTCAAAAAACTTCCAACGTAAGATGCCTCTAAATATACCTTCAAAAACTTGCCAAAGGATCAAAAAACCTAAAGCAAATGCGGATCGTTTAACCAATACTCCTAAAAAAAGACAGAAGGAAAAGAAACCCGTTAGTTTAACAAAAAATGTCAATAGAAACTCTAAATCGGTAAAAATGATAGATAATTCATTGAAATCGGAATAAAACAATCCCAAAATGAGCGAAACTATAAACACGAATATTGTGGATACTAAGGAAAATGTAATTACGGTCAAAAATTTAGAAAGTATAAACTCTCTTTTTGAGAGTCCGTCTATTAGGTTCTGTTTTATCGTTTTATTGCTGTATTCATTAGACATCATTGAAACGATCACTATGGCCAAGAACAATTTAAAGAACGCGGTTATAAATGTGTTGAAATGCCATATATAGGGAAAGTTGAATATCCCTTGGTCTGCCAAATGAAATTTTATGGGGCCTATATCAAATTTAATTGCCGCTACCAAAGCGATTGATGTTAATAAAGCGAAGTAAGAAATGATCAGCACTTTGCTAGCCCTGTTATTCCACAATTTTATAAATTCTATTTGAAGTAATCGTATCATTTGCAAGGGGTATTAAGCGTTAACATTTTTGGTTAGTGCCAAGAATTGCTCTTCTAGACTTTCTTTTCTTTTCACTAGATGTGAAGCAATTATGCCATTGTCAAAAAGAAGTTTGTTCAAAGTTTGGGCATCTAACTCAGAAGTTAAAAAAGCTGTGATCAGACCATTTTCTTCTTTTATGTTACCAAAATGTTCATTGTTGTTCAAGTAGGCAAAAAGCTTATCCGTATCTGAAGATTTAAGTTCAAAAAAGCCAAAACTTGCTTGTAAACTGTCTACTCTGCCAGAATACAATTTTTCTCCTTTTCTCAAAATAACTACATGAGAGCAAACTTTTTCAACTTCGTCCAATAAATGTGATGCCAATAGTATAGTTGTACCCTTTGCTGCGATAGTCTTAATAATCTCCCTGATTTGATGAATTCCTTGTGGGTCTAGTCCATTGGTAGGTTCATCTAGGATTAAGATTTCAGGATCGTTCAGTAGGGCAGAGGCAATGGCTAAACGTTGCTTCATCCCCAAGGAATATGTTTTGAACTTGCTGTTTTTTCTATCCAGTAAACCAACAAGTTCAAGCTTTTCTTCAATTTTATCTTCAGGTACTTCTTTAATTTTACAAACCAATTTCAAGTTTTGTAAAGCGGTCATGTACGGGTAGAAATTTGGACGCTCAATAATAGCTCCAACTTTTTTCAAGGCTTCATGTGTAGAAGTGCCCCCACCGAACCAAGCAAAATCTCCACTTGATTTATTGACGACATTTAAAACGATGCCCAATGTAGTGGATTTTCCGCTGCCATTGGGACCTAGAATACCGTAGACATTTCCTTTTTCTATTGTGAACGAAAGATCTTTTACCGCAGTTAGATACCCAAATTTTTTAGTAAGATGATTGACTGATAGAATAGTACTCACGTCAAGTGTTTTTTGATTGATTATGCTTACTTGACGACTTACTTGACAGTTTGTTACAAAAAATATTACATTCTTGTTGCTCGGAAGGTAATTCTGCGGTTGGTGATTACTGTGGTAGGTGTTTTAAAATTGACCGTTACACTTTCAGAAGGGTCGTCTGTTGTTATGTTGCTATCCGTTTGGTCCTGAGAATTACTAATATTATTTGTGTAAGTAGCCGTTGAAGTATTTACATCCGGTAGCGTAACTCGTGTAACCAATGTTAAAGTTTCAAGATCCCCACTGGACATATTACCAATGGACCAATTAGGATATGAAAAACTTCCTTTTGAAATGGAAGATGATACAAGGGTTATACCATCTGGTAATAGATCGGTTATGACTACATTGGAAATTGGATTTACCCCTAGACTTTCTACAGTAATTGTAAAAGTAACTTCGTCGCCATCATTGACAATATTGGTGTCCGCCACTTTTTTGATAACTACATCAGGTAAACAATAATATGCTGCTATAGGTTGAGAATCATAAGTACAGCCACCCTTTGTAACTCTAACAAAATAATCGCCAGCCTCGGTCGGGTTATAACTTGAGAATACTGCGCCGGGTACAATAGTTCCATTTTGATACCATTGATAGGCGTCAAAATTGGCATCTACCACACTAATGATAGCTCCTGGCAAACATCCGCCACCTTCCACTTCAAGGTCGACTTCGGGCACAGTGTCAAATCCGGAGAAATAACCGGCAATACCTCTTGCACCACTAAATCCAATAAACCCTACAGCGATCGGTCCGGTGGACTCTACAGTAACATCTCCTGTTAGCCCCGCTACAAAATAAGTTTTCCACAAAGTTGTACCGGCTACTGCAGAAGATGCAGGTAATGTAACAGGTCCATTTTCATCAGTAACTGTTATGTTTTCATCTGGGGTGGTGGTAGAGGCTATTATGGTTACACCACCGCTCATAGTTACCCCGGCAGCATCTTCAATATGCGTTATATTATCCACAGCATCCGGTAACAAACAGTTTACGGGGGCAATGAAATTTAGTCCTTGTGTATAAATGGCACTTGCACCCGCCATTAATTGATAAGCATAGGCATCTTTAGAAGTAGTTACGTACATGTTACCCCCAGCAGAAGACACCGAATAATTACTTTCTGGAATTTCAAAATAATCACCATTATTGATAGTGGCTATTGGGGTGGTGTTTCCATTTACATAAATATTTGTTCCATTTTGCGTACCTATGATAATGGGTATTTCCGTTTCGCTAGTTCCGTTTCCTCTTATAAAAACATATTCTTTGCCAATTTTATTTTGTGGTACGGGTTGGTCTATGGCAGCATCTCTACCTGAGTAACCGACCCTAGCACCGGTATTTAGACCCCCGTTACTGATAACTATAGGTTTGTTTGAAATTACATCTGCTCCTAACCAACCATCTGCATTTGCAGGGGTTTCACCTACATATGCCTCAAATACAAAAGATTCATTAGCTTCTAAAGTTATAGTGTAAGAGTCTGCAGTTATTCCATCTCGATCGTTCCCCAGTCTAAATTCACAGTCTGGATCATACCCTGAAAGTGTTACGGTGGTGCCATCTTCTGTAGCCATAATTCCCAAAGTGTTGGTTAAGCTATTTTGAGAACCTTTATTAGGTGTACCTCCCCATTTGAAATGAGTACCCATTGCTTGCCGACCCTTACTGGTTAGAGATGTAGCTTGAGATCCTGATCGACCTCTGTAGTTGGCATAAAATTTTTCTCCACCTGGAGCTTCTAACCTAAGACCTGCATTGGTTAGTACAACACCGGTGCTATCATTGACCATTAAGGTTATATTATTATCACCATTGGCTAATGTTATTTCTTGAGGTGTGGTTTTTGATAAGGTCGCCGTACTAAATAGGGCAGTAGTTGTACCTTGATAAATATTTACTGTAAATGCCGTTGTTTCAGGAGTTGATAAATAGATTTTTTGTTGTGTAACGGCTTGGTTGTTTCCTCCTTGTTTTAGTGGGGGTAAATAGTGAAGATCACTTAACTGGGAAAACCCGGTAAAGGAAACCATTGTAAAAATTATAAATAAAAGTAATTTTTGCCTCATTATATTTTTGGAGTGCGAATAATCAAAGTAACCTACTACACTTTAATATCACAATTAATAGTTGTAAAACACCATAAATACGTGGTAATTGTAAAAAAAAAACAGAGGTAGTTATATGTACTACCTCTATTGTTTTATTATCTATAAAGGGTGAAGTTCCCTACCATTTCCCTTGTGTCAGCTTCACCATTTAATTTAATGATGTACCAATAGTCTCCGGTTGGCAATTCATTGTTTTGATAAAAACCATCCCAGCCATCTTCATTATCCTTAAAGGTATAAACGGTTCTACCGTATCTATCATAGATCGAAACAAAGATTTCAGGGTATATTTCTATGTTCAATGGCATCCAAATATCGTTTTCTCCATCACCATTTGGTGTAAAGAAATTTGGGATTTCAATATCAATGAATTCTATAAATATACTTGCAGTAGATTCGCATCCGTTTTCATCTACCACGGTTACATCGTATGTATTGGTTTCGGTAATGTAAAATACATTTTCAGAACCCATATCCCTATCGCCTAAATAGAACGTATAGTTTTCTCTACCTCCGGTAACAGTTGCGGTTATTTGGTTAATATTACTTTCTTCAACACTGATCTCTAGAGGTTCAAAAGCCTCTATTTCCACTTCATAAGTAGTTAAACAGCCGTTAGCATGGGAAATACTGATATAGTGACTACCTGGTGTCAACTCCCTGAACATTGGGTTCAGTTGCATCTCCAAAGGATCAACTGTGTCAAGTCCAAATAGTACATTATTTTCTATACTTGGGTCGTTAAGTACAATATTTACATAATTACTTGGGAAGTTACCGTTACAACCATATACCGGTTCAACCGTTGCGCTTAAGTCAACCCCCGGATCAATAGTAACTATAATCGTTTCATCGCAGCCTTGCGCGTCTTCAATAAAGATGATATAATCACCCGCTGCCAAGTCTGTAAAGCTCAATCTATCCTGTACAAAATCTGTTTCACTTTCCAAACGTGTATTGTAAGGTGCGGTACCGCCAATAATAGTCAAGTCAATTGTACCATCTTCTTCGCCCACGCAAATCTCGGGTGTACTGGCAATGGTCACTTCAAGAATTTCCGGTTCGGTGATAGTTGCCTCAATCAATTCAAAACAGCCATTAGAATCTTGAGCAATAATGGTATAATCACCAGGTGCCAATTCATCGAACGTATTATCATCACTAAAGCGATCTAAGTTAGGTGAAATAGCAAATTGATAAGAGCCCGAACCACCAAGCATATTGACAGTAATGCTACCATCATTAGCTCCGTTACAAGTGACATTTACAATATTGGTGTTGTTGGTGTCAATTAAAAGTTCATCTGGTTCAGTAATATTGATCATTGCCGAAGACACTTCACAATCATCGCTCTGTACTCTAACGTAGTAGGTACCGGCCATCAAGTTTGTGAACAAACCGGTGGATTGATTAGCGCGTACTTCTACAGTTAGACCAGCGTCCGAAAATAAAGCATATTGGTAATTACCCAACCCGCCTTGTGCCTCTGCATCGATTACTCCGGTATTATCACCATAACAACTAATTGTTGGGTTATCGTTTTCAAGGTTGACCGTTAAAGGTATGATCGGGTTGATCTTAATACTATTGCTTAATACGGATACACAACCAAGATTATCTTGAATGTAATAAACATAAGTGCCTGGTTGAACACCTGTAAATAAATGGGTGTTGGGTCCATTGGTTTCGTTCATTGCATAGAATGTAGATGAGCCATCTTCATTCCACATATATGGACCTGTACCACCAGAAGCTGTCAGTAACAATTCGGCATCGTTTAAACATGTTGCTCTTTGTGCAGTTACTAGTTGACCCTTAACCTCAATAGGCTCTATGATCTGAACAATTGCAGTTTCGTCAGAACAATTTAAATCGTCTAGAACGGTAATACTGTAATACCCTGATCTTAAATTGGTGAAAGTAGCAGTAGTCTGGGTGCTTGTTGTTTGCAATAGGGTTGCTCCCGGTCCGTCGCCATCATAGGTGTTAAGAACATACCTATAGTTAGTGGAAACCGACCTAGGTGTAAACCCGGCTGTTATTTCCCCATCTGCATCACCCTCGCACTCTAAACCTTGAACAGCTTGAATATTAGCTATTATTGGTTCTGGGGGAGTTAATGTAAATGCATTGGTGAAAGTTTCTGTACAACCTAAACTATCGGTTACTTCTACAGTATATTGACCGTCGCTTAATCCCGTAAATAAATTGCTATTTACTTGGTTGGCAGTATAATTAGTATTTGTGCTAACATGTGTTAATACAATATTGAACGGCCCTTTACCACCATTTGGTGTAATGTTGGCACTGCCCATATCATTGCTACAGCCCACATCTGTAGTGGCAATAGTAGCTAACGTTATAGGTTCGCTAGGAGAGGTAATCGTAAACGACCTTTCTTGTACACATTCTGGAGTGCCCACTTGTGATGCTCTCAATATATAACTTCCGGCAGCAACCGGTATGGTAGCTGTAGTTCCTGTTCCGTTGAAAATTCCAGTATCATCCGTTCTTGTGGTAGATGTGCCATTGGCATGTAAAACCTCCCAATTGAAATCTCCGGTATACGTGGCATCTGTAAATGTTACTTCTATAGCCCCGTCTGTTCCAAAACATACCACATCTGAAAGTTTATTTACTTCAATATCGAACGTATTTGGATTTTCAACGATATGGGTTCTAGTAATTTCACAACCAGTGGTCACATTCCTTATTCCTATGGTGTACGTGCCAATTGCAAGATTTACAAAGGTATTATCACCTGTTTGATAGGTTGCGGATGGTAAAATTCTAAATTCGTAATTACCTAGGTTTGCAGTTGTATTTGTAACGGTGCTATTTACATTTATAGTAATGTTTTCTCCGCTGTTTACACAGTCTAAATCTCTATCCACTATAATGGTAGCATCTATGAAAGTGTCATACGGGTCAATGGTTACAATATGTTCGGCAGAACAACCTTCATCGTCATAAACACGAACAATGATATCACCACCTGCCGCGTCTGTATGGGTATAGGTTAAACTACTACTGTTTTGTAATACGGTAGAAGTTGCGTCATCTATAAACTCAAAGCGGTTGTAGGTTCCACTACCGCCACCAATAGAACTTGCATTGATGCTGATAGTTGCATTGTCGGAATCATTTCCTGTAGCACATCCAAATTGATTAGGTACCGGTGCGGTAAATGTTATTGCTGTATTTTCGTCTACAACAACAGTCTTTACTGTGGTACAGTTATTTTGTCCCGTAGCGGTTACGTCATAAGAACCACCTGGTAAATTTATAAAAGATTGTGTGCCTGCATCCCATGATGCACCAGCAGGCATTGGAGTTAAAGCATAATCAAGTGGGTTGTTTCCATTGTTAACTTGAACCATTTCAATTTTTCCATCTTCAGCTCCTGCACAACTAACTTCAATTGGAGTTGGTGTAAAATCCGGGCGAACGACCGCAGGAATGGTGACATCAAAAGTTCTAAAGCAATTTGGTGATGCAGTACCTATATCATATACATTTACCGTATAAATGGTATCTGTAGTATTGTCTGGAACGCTTACCGGTACGTTCATGGCACCGCCCGTAAGAGTTTGTCTTGCTTCCACATTTGAAGATGCACTATCTAAAATTTCGAACTCATAATTACCTGAGCCAGAAATACCTTCTATAGCTATTTCAGCTTCATAACCTGCACCACAACCTAATTGCTTATCTAAACTTGCAGAGGCTTGTAGGGTAGGGTGTACCACAATATTTGTGTCTTCGGTACAACCTGTAGCATCTTTAATGAATACACTATAACTACCTGCTGGTACCGTGTTATAGACACCTCCATTGTTTTGATAGGTAGAACCACCATCAATGGAGTATAGGATTGTACCGGAACCTGATGCAGTGATATTCACAGATGCATTTGTACTACAATTTGAAATATCTATGCTGTCAATAGTCGGCGCGGTCGTAAAGCTCATGGTAACATCATTAAGTGGGTAAGAGCAACCATATTGATCTTCTACCGTAACGGTATAAATGCCTGCTGGTGATCCAGCTGCAATCTCAATAGGGTTATCACCTGTAGCCGTAATAGTGGTAAAAGGTGAAGGTCCTGTAATGGTGTATGAATAAGTGCCGCCACCACCTTGTACATTGTCTATTAAGATCAACCCGGGGTTTTCACACGAAATATCTTGAATAGATTGTGGGTTTCCAGTAATAATATCCAATTCATCTAGAATGGCATTTTCACTGGCACTGATACATTGTTGGACACCACTACCATCTATTTGGGTTACTTCTATATAATATTCGTTTGGTGAAAGACCAGTAATTGTAATGGTATTGCTATAGGTTACTATACCTGCACTTTGATCAATTACATTATTGTCAGTATCAAATAATGTCCATTGCATACTTGGTTCGGTAAAACCGTCTTCGTCAACTATAGTATATGTTATTTCTCCATTGTTGGATAAATTACAAGAAGGATTAATTTCTGGAGTAATGGTCATTGGTAGACCTCCGGCAATTTCGTTAACATTTACTGTACTTTGTCTAATACATGTCACTGGTGTATTGTTATCTCTAACATAGAAAACATAGGTTCTACCAGGTATCAAATTTGTAAACTCATACATACCATGTCCTGCAGGTACTGTACTACCGTCTAAGGCAGTAGTGCCACCTGGGTACCACGTAGCGGTACTTTCATCAAAATTTGCAGGGTCACTTGAAAAAGTATATTCGTATCCTGGAACTCCTTCGCCACCTTGTACTTTTACTTTTAATTCATCACAATTTTCAACTACGGATGTAGTCGTAATATCTAAATCATCTAATGGGTAAGGAATGATTTCTCTTGGTAAATCTGTTTGACAAATTAAATTGCCGCTACCGTCAATTGTTCTAATGGACGGGAACACTTCATCACCAGAAGACAACCCAGTTCTAAAACTAGTGCCTGTTTGCCATGTGCTACCGCCGTCTTGACTATATTCTATTGTACCTGGCAAACCAGTAGTAACGTTGGTGAAATCGAAACCAAAATCAGTATCCGCTCCGCTACAATCACTTGCATAGGCTAATACAATATCTGCTGTAAGTTCAGCTGGTGCTGTGATTGTTACAGATTCCGTTTCAGAACATCCGGCTTCATCGGTAATTATTACATCGTAATCACCTGGTGCAAGATTATAATAGGTTTTAGTAGAACCAACAACATTGGTTTGTACTTGGTCTGGTGTGCCGTTGCTATTATCCACTAATCGGTAATCGAAAGGAGATAATCCGTCGTTAATAGTAACTTCAATATTACCTGTGCCGTCATGACATTCTGGGTCAGTTGCTACAGCAGTAATGTCCAATACCGGATTTGCCGATATGGTTTCGGTTACCATAGTTTCGCAAGCATCCGTACCATTTGCTTTATCCCTTACATAGATATCATAATCTCCAATATCCGCCAAGGCAATTGTTGTAGAATTACTTGCTGAGAAATCTGCATTGGTAACTGTACTACCAGAGGGAACAAAAGCATACATGAAATTGCTATCTCCGCCTGATGCCGTTGCCGTCAAGCTTCCGTTGGCGCATACACTTGCATTTACCGGTACTACACTTAGTGAAATTGTAGGTGCAATGGTAATGGATTGTATGGCTGAAACACAG
>TARA_R110002050_G_scaffold278753_1_pt1 | contig 32126 bp, 28 predicted proteins | sample TARA_R110002050 | Tara Oceans TARA_R110002050 (sample SAMEA4396988) | marine metagenome | biome: Polar Biome; feature: [DCM] deep chlorophyll maximum layer (ENVO:01000326); material: water (ENVO:00002006), including particulate matter (ENVO:01000060) such as... | depth 25 m
CACAAACGATTCATATCATTCAACTTCTTTGTGGACCGACACTTATGGAGATGGCTCGTTTGACAGCAAGCTCCACGGCTTGCTTGAACGAAAGCGCACGTTGTCTCGCGATATGTTGGCTCCACCTACTTCGGAACGGGACGTGAGTGATTTGTTTGGCCAAGTGGTAAAGTAACCCAGAATATTGTTGCTGCTATGTTGGTGCACCGTAAGCGGTGTTCTGTCCCCAAGTTGCGCTGTCAGCGCTGATCTGTGATCTGGTTTCCATGGATGAGCGAAGGGGGTGATTTTGAAAAATTGTTACTATATCTTGAGAATAAAAAACAATATATAGAGCCATAGCTTTGAAGGAATTCGGTTTATGATAAAGGCAATTGCATATCTTCGGACGTCGAGCGCGGTCAATGTCGGCGCAGACAAGGACAGTGACGCGCGCCAGCGCAACGCCATCGATGCCTACGCCAAGGCCAACGGCTTCAAGATTGTGGGGGAGTTTTATGATGCTGCAGTGAGCGGTGCTGACGCCATAGAGACGCGTCCTGGCTTTGCAGCCCTTTTGGATCAGATCGAGGGCAACGGGGTCCGTACCGTTATCATCGAGGATGCCAGCCGTTTCGCCCGTCACGTTCTGGTGCAGGAACTTGGCGTCATGGTGCTTCAGGAACGTGGCGTCCGGGTCCTAACCGCTAACGGGGATGATCTGACACAGACCGATGATCCGTCCAAAGTTATGATGCGGCAGGTTGCGGCGGCCTTCGCTCAGTTTGAGAAGGCGAGACTTGTTTCAAAGCTGGCCGCGGCACGGAAGCGCAAGCGAGATGAGACGGGCCGCTGTGAGGGCCGAAAACCGATAGCGGAGAATAGGCCGGAGGTTGTCGCCATGGCGCGACGGTTGCGTCGGAAGCGTCCGAAGGGCGGGCAGATGAGTCTTCGCGCGATTGCGGATAGCTTAGCGACTGCCGGCTTCGTTAACGAGCGCGGGAAGACTTTCAACCCGAAGTCAGTGGCAGCCATGCTTGCTCGGTCTTGATATCAGGCATAAACTCTCCATCACCATGGTTAAAACTTGGTGTCTGACCAGCGTCAAAAGGCTTGTAGATCGCTTGGTTGCTTAGATCCAATGTACTCAAATGTATTCATCTCCGTTCTTTGAGGCCGCCCAATGACGTACGGCCCGGAACAACGCATGAAGATAGCATTACACATTGAGAAGCAGGCCAACACGGAGAAAGACGATGAGCGGAGAGCCATATTGAAGGAAGCCGCCCGCAGACGCCGGATCGTGGCAAATTTGGGCTGGAAAAGAGCAGCAGAGAAGATGACAACGGAAATACTGGGTCGACTCCAGGAATTAGCAAGTGGGAAGTAGCGGTCTAAAGAATATTTCGCCCGCACCAATTGACCGCGTCTGCGCCGCGTTGGTGGAGGACTACATAGGCCCCCTACAGCGCTGTTGTGGCCATCCCACGACAGAAAATGCCCCTATCTATTACTTTTGATATGTGAATTGTCACCATTCACTTGCATCGCGGCTTGATGCGGGTGCCTACTTCAATCCACCGATTTCCCATACGCAAAAGCCCCCCGCCGTTTGAGGCAGGGTTTCGCGCGGTGCGCCCGTCATCTGACGGATTACGGTGACAGGCGCCGCAAGGGGAACGGGCAACGAATACCTGAATGTGGCTGCGGGGATGGCACCGGTCTGGAGGAACCCGGCACCATCCGTCAGGCCATAGTTTTAGCGGGTGAAAGTCGGCGAACCGTCATTGCCTGCACGATCGTAGGTGATCTGCTCGTTCGACACGCCGCCGATTGATGCGGTGGCGGTGTAGTCAATGCCACCCTGCGGGGCATCAAAGCTTGGCGAGCCGTCCATGCCTGCACGGTCATAGCTGACCAGATCATTGGAGACGCCAACGGCATAATTGGCCGAACCCTGTGCGGCAGGAACGTCATAGGCGTCCATGGCGGTGGAGGCGGCAAATGCGCCGGTCGAAGTTGCGAGTGTCAGGCCGAGTGCGATAATGAGCTTATTCATGGTGATGATCCTTTGATGGGATGAAATTTGATGTCGTGATCAGGCGGGGGCAGGACCGGCCGGGAGGAAAACCGGTCCCGCAATTGGCGAGGTTTTAGCGAGCGAAGGTCGGCGAGCCGTCATTGTCGGCACGGTTGTAGATGACCTGCTCGTTGGAGACGTTGCCACCGATCGATGCAGTTGCGGTGTAGTCAATGCCGCCCTGTGGAGCCAGGAATGTTGGCGAGCCGTCATTGCCTGCACGGTTGTAGACGATCTGGTCATTGGAGACACCGCCGACCGAAGCCGTTGCAGTGTAATCAATGGTCGAAGTGTTCGGAGCCTGCGGCACAAAAGCGTCGAGTGCGGAAGAATCGGCGAAAGCGCCGGTGGATGCTGCAAGTGTGAGGCCGAGGGCAATAATGAGCTTGTTCATGGTCGTTATCCTTGTGATGTGGAGAGCGGAAATCCATATCCGTCTGTCCGGTTCGTGGGCGGCCCGTTGGATGAGCCGTGTTGTTCGATGACCTAAAGATGCGGCTTCAGCAGATGACTTGCGAACAACATGGCCGTGAGAATGGCGTGTGTTGTGCGTGATTGGATTGGTGTCGAGATCAGGGTGAAAGAGAAAAAACCAAACCATGACAAAGGGTTGCATGGCATTTTCAATTGTGATCGATGCCTCATTGTCAACCAAAGACGATCCGGATTGTTCACAATCGGAGCGCCAAACTGCTGAAAAAACAGCAAAACCGCGACCGATCGATTCAAAACATGGGGATTTTTTTTACGCCAGCCTTGCCCGCGTGCGCCGCAGGCGGACAATTGTCACGGATGATAACGCGGTGCGTGATTCAAACACCGATTTCGTGATCAGTTTAGGCGCTCCAGACGGCGGGCGAGAAATTACCGCGCAGCAACAAACCACGTTAAGCAGCACCACGCTTGAGAATGTCACTGACCTGAGTTGCTGCCCATATCCCGCCGCGAGCTGTCGGAATTCCGCGTCTGTTGAGGGCTTCAGCAGTTTTCCGCATTGATGTGCCTGTCGCCTGAATATCCCGGATGACTGGCAGGACATTAGCCGCGAAGGCGTCTGCATTAGCGGTCCTGACCTTTGCAGCGGCTTGAACCGCACCGGTTTTTCCGGAGGCTGTTTGGTTTAAGTTATGCGGCCATGTCTTGTCTTTCCAGAGCGGCGTAGAAGTTTGCTTCGGCTTCGGCTGGTGGAATATTTCTGATCGGTTTGATAGCGGCGGTGCAAAATTAGCCCACGGTAGCGGCGGGATAGTCCCGCTTCGGCGGAGTAAAACTCGGCCACCTATTTATCCTTCTGTGACGAACGCAGGAGGGCTAGGGGATCTATACCGTGGAATTATATCTGAAGGTCCGTCTGGCTTGTTCTGAAGGAATGAGCCGGCGTCAGGCTGCAAAGCATTTCAACATATCGCGCGATAGCGTGGCCAAGATGATGTCGTATTCGACGCCACCCGGTTATCAGCGTCAATCACCGATCCGGCGGCCGAAGCTGGATGCGTTTGTTTCGACGATCGATCACTGGCTTGATGAGGACAGACAAGTGCCGCGCAAGCAGCGCCATACGGCCAAGCGGGTGTTCGACCGACTTCGTGATGACGAGCGCGGGTTTACCGGCGGCTACACGATCATCAAGGACTACATGCGCGAGCGCGAGCAACGCCGCCAGGAGGTGTTCGTGCCGCTGGCGCATTCGCCAGGGCATGCGCAGGCCGATTTCGGCGAGGCGATGGTGGTGATTGGCGGCGTGGAGCGGAAGGCGCACTTCTTCGTGCTCGACCTGCCGCATAGCGACGGTTGCTATGTGCGGGCTTATCCGGCGGCGGTGTCGGAAGCATGGGTCGACGGGCACGTCCATGCCTTTGCCTTCTTCGGCGCGGTGCCACAATCGATCGTCTACGACAACGACCGTTGTCTGGTGGCGAAGATATTGCCCGATGGCACACGCAAGCGGGCAACGCTGTTCAGCGGGTTCTTGTCCCATTACCTGATCCGGGATCGCTATGGCCGTCCGGGGAAAGGCAACGACAAGGGAAGCGTCGAAGGGCTTGTCGGCTAAGCTTCGGGCTTGCTGACCTGCATGCGGCAGTGAAGCAGGCCCTTCAACTCGGTGCTATCGGCTTCGACGCGGTCAAACATCTGATCCTGTGTCGGGTGGAACGCCGGCCGCCACGATTGGATCTGTCCATCTACCCGTATCTGCCAAAGGCGACGGTCGAGACGACCTCTACAATGTCCTACATGCGCCTGCTTGATTGTCCCGCCAGGGGAGCAGGTCAACATCTGCGATCTCTTCTCGGTCACCGAATGCCGCAACTTCTTCAAAGTCGCAAGCTATGAAGCGGAATAAATTCGGCACGCTTTAAGCAGGAAAAACTATCTGTTCATGGACTCCGGTGACGGCAGTAAATCAGCCGCCATCGCCTATACCTTGATCGAAACCGCAAAACTGAATGGTACTAATCCACAAGCTTGGCTCACCTGAGTCCTCGGCCGCATCGCTGATCATAAAATCACCTGTATCGACGAACTTTTCCCCTGGCGTTACTCTGCATCCGCAGCGCAATTGGCAAATCCTTCACCTCGCCACAGCGGGTTCGCCGGACGGTTACGTTCGGTATGATGAGACGGCAAGCATTCCTTTCCGTCAAATTTTTGGTCTACAGAACGACATCGCACTTTTAGCTAACTGTTAACGAAGTTCTTGTGGGTCTAATCGGCATGACCGTTCGGTTTCACCGAGGAACTGCTGCGAAACGGACCTGTTGGTGGCATAGCGGCGGCGAACGTCGTCTCGCGCCGCCGTATTTGAACCGCCAAGATCATCAGCAAAATAGCGATTGCCGCGACCAGAAGAAGAGCCGCATCCGAGACGATCCATGCGAAGCTTGCAATTGCCGCGACCCCCGCCGCGATTTCCTCTAGTCGGGAAGTCGGCTTCAAAAAGAATCGCATCGAAAGGACCAGCAAGGCCAGTGTGGCGGTAAGCCATCCCAATAATGGCATGACGAGAACCAGAGGGTTCGGAGGGAAGTTCAAGATTTCGGCTTGGTAGATGAACAGAAACGGCAAAATGATTGGTCCGGACATCAGTCGAACGCAGGCCCAGGCTGTGCCCCAAAAGCTCGTTTCTGCGATACGGCTGGCAACGATCGCCGCCGTCGCCACCGGCGGCGTCACCGCCGCGTATACGGCAAAGTAGTAGACGAACATGTGTGCGGCGGCCGGATCCACGCCGATATTGCGAAGCGCAGGCACCATCATGATGGCGACCATGGTATAGGCGGCGACAGTCGGCAGTCCGCAACCAAGCAATATCGAAGCGAACATCACGAGCAGAAGGGCAAACAAGGTCTGGTCGCCAACCAGACTGGCAAGTGCGCTCGCAAACTTCGGACCGAGAGCAGTGGTAATGAGCGACTGCGCCACAAGAGAGATCGCCGCAGTAATAATAGCCAGGGCTGCCCCCTGCTGCGCTCCTGTGACAAGTCCGTGGCCGATCGAACCGACAGCCTTCTTAAAGCTTTCGACGGAGCGCCACGCGGCCGGACGCAGAAACGTCACCGCAATGACCGCTGCAATGGCGATAACCACCGCAGTGGTGGCGGAATATCCGCTGACAAGGAAATATACGAGCGCCCCGAGCGGAATGGCGAAAGGGATAATTTCGTTTCGAATGATGCGGAAATCGGCCGGTTCGCTTTCGGCGATCTTGCCCATCTTGCGAACAAGGAAATAGATAGCTATCAGCACTGACCCAAAGAACATCAGCGCTGGAATCAATGCGCGGGCGGCGATCTCGATATAGCTGACGCCAAGATAGGCGGCCATGATGAATGCGCCAGCGCCCATCACCGGCGGCAGTACCTGCCCTCCGCAAGACGCAACGGCTTCGACCGCAGCGGCGTCCTGTGGCCTAAACCCCTGCCGCTTCATGGTAGGGATGGTAAAGGTTCCTGTGATAGCTACATTGGCGACGGTCGCTCCTGTCACAGTCCCCAGCAAAGCACTCGACACCACGCAAGTGACCGCACCTCCGCCCTCAAGAATTCGGCCGGCCCAATTGCCGAGTTCCATGAAAAGCCGCGTCACTCCCGTCGAGGCAAGCAGAGCACCGAAAATCATGAAGAGGAAGATGATGTTCGCCGAGATTGGAGTGATCTGGCCGTAAAGACCCGTCCCACCCGACGAAATAAGAAAGGTCATCGCGTAGTCAAACGAGGGATGGGATGCTGCTTGAAGCGGCCCGGCGAGCCGGTCACCAAAGAAAAAATAGACGAGAGCGGCGACTGAAAGCGTGGCGATGACAAATCCCCATTCCATCCAGCACAGGACGATAACGGCAGCGATCATGGCGATTCCGGCGATCGTCTGCGGGGTAGTCAGCCCGAGCCCGAAGCGAATTTCAAGGTCTTCGGTTATCGTGAACAGATAGACACTGGCGATGGATGTAGCGACGATGCAGGCGATCGCAAGCGCCCGGAACGCTCCCTCGCGTCGACAGGCTTGGGCAAGGCCAACAAGAAGCGCGGCAAGGCCGACGTGAATAATGGCGTGCTCGCCTTCCGTAAAAGGGCGCTCAAAGGCGAAGTAGAGGTGATAAATTGCCGCCAGCATGGCTAAGTAGGGCGAGACGCGCGCAATCCAAGTCATGATCAATCCTCGAACAGAATAGACGCCGGACGAAGATTCGTCCGGCGTTAGATCAATGAGCGGTTATTTCATCAGGCCGGCCTCACGGAACGCCCGCAGAGCGCCCGGATGCAGATCATCGGCAGTCCAGTCGCCCAGCAGGCCCTCGCCAGATGCGATGACGCTCAGCGTTGCAGCATATTCGGGCAGAGCATCGGCGTTCTCAATCATGAACTTGGTCAGTTCATAGGCAGTTTCCTCTGGAAAGTCCTTGCTTGCGGCGATTGACGCAGGAGAATATATCCAGTTAACGGAGCGATCGGATGCGGCCTCGGGAATGGCTTTCTTATCCACTTTGATCGGCCGGAAATTCAGTCCATTGCCCGCCGCCCGTTCAAAGGATTCGTCAGGAAAGCCGACAAGGTAGATTTCCTTCCCAGATGCGAAGAGTTGGCTAACGACTCCTGGTTTGTAGGCTTTTGATCGATCTGGCGACATGACGATCTGCGAGATGATGGCGTCGGCGCGGCCTTCTGGAAGCGCCTCGTGCGAGGGCGTCGTGCCGACGAAATCCATTTGTGGTGAGACGTCCGGCATGCCCTTCTCGAAAAAGAGTGCAGGCAAGCCGCCCCAATGCGCTTGTGCGCGGCGTCCCAACGCGAGCTTCTTGCCGTCGAGGTCGGCGGCCGTTTCTATTGCCGAGTCTGTGGTGAGAATGCCGATCGCACCATAGAAACCATTGAACAGGATCTTCACATCGTCGCGAACGGTCGGGTGGGCCTCGTCGAAAAACGGTTTGATGCCTTGTTCAGCGTAAACATAATCGAGAACGCTGGTGCAGCCGATCGATTTCGCCCACACGCCTCCTTCCATCATATTGACAGTCATCGCAGTGGAGCCGGGGCCTTCGGCATTGGTAATCCTAAGCGTTGGATGGCGTTTCTGGGTCAGGTCCTGAATTGCGTTGCCGACCGTGTACATAATGGATCCAAAAGGCGCGCAGCGCAGGCCGATTTCCTGCGCCTGAGCAGACGCCTGAGTTGATCCAAATGCGGCAAGACCAAAAGCGGCGGCGACCATCAAATCTCGAAGCTGTTTTACCGTTGCAGCCGTCATCGTCGTTCTCCTCTCTAGCGTTTTGATATCCCTAAAACCGAGTTTGATTTGGGTTCCGGCGCTCCGCCTCGGCTGCGGAGCCGGTTGAGCGTTCATATTTACATGGACGGTTCGAACCGGCTGATCGCCGTCTCGCGAATATCGAGCACCTCGGATGCGGTAAGCGCGCCCGAGGCGACCTCGACCGTGAAATTCAGCAAATTCTTGCCGGCGTCGCTGAGAGTTTCACCGTGCTCGATCACGCCTGAAACGTCAAAATCGATATTATCGCTAAAGGTCTTGACCGTGTTGCGGTTTCCGGAGACCTTGATTGTTGTCGACACCATGCTACCAATTGGATTGCCAACGCCAGTAGAAAAAAGGATCAACTGGCAGCCGCCGGCAGCAAGTCCCGTGAGCGATTCCACCGCCGGCGCTGGCGTCGCCATGAAATGGAGGCCAGACTTTTCCGGCGCCTTTCCGTATTCCAGAACTCCAACCAATGGCGAGGTACCGGCCTTGGACATCGCTCCGAGGGCTTTTTCTTCTATTGTCGTCAACCCGCCGCGAATATTGTCCTTGGACGGATTGGCACCCCGCAGGTCCAGTCCTCGCGCCATCACCTCCTTCTCGAAGCCAAGGATCATGTTCAGGAACTCCCGCCCAACTTCCTTGGTGGCTGCGCGCTGCGCAAAAAGTTCTTCGGCGCCGAAGAATTCGGATGTTTCAGAAATGATCACCTTCCCGCCGCTTTCAACGATGCTGTCCGCCACTACACCAATCGAAGGATTCGACGCCAAGCCCGAAGTCGTGTCCGACCCGCCGCATTCAACGCCGATAGTGAGTTTCGAAAGCGGGTGGCTGGATTTTTGCTGTCGCGAAACTTCCCTTACAAGACGGGCGGCCATGCGCGATCCCAACGCTGTCGCTTCGATCGTACCACCCACGAGCTGAATATTGACGATCTCAAGCGGTTTGCCGCATGGGCGAATCCTGGCGGCAACCTCTTCGGTGGTCACGGGCTCCAATCCGACGAGCACGATTGCTGCGATATTCGGATTGCGGGCAAGTCCGGCCAGCGTGTCATAGGCGATTTCGAGGTCGCGGCCCAACTGTCCGCGCACGAAAAGCGTTGTCACCGGCAGCGTGCCCTGCACCGCATCGGTAATCGAGCGGGTAACAGGATTGCAGTTGTCCATGATGGAAATCACGCCGACATGGTTTCGAATGCCCACCTGGCCGTCCGGCCGCTCATATCCGAGAAAATTCATATTCAAACTCCCATTTAGCGGTCGCCGCGTGCGCGAAGCGCCTCGACATTGTGAATGTGGACGTGGTCTCCGACCTCAATGTTGGCGATCGCGCGCCCGATGACCTGCCCATATTTTAGAATTTCGTCGCCGCTGCGCAGCGCGACGATCGCGCATTTGTGGCCATAGGGAATATCCGCGACTATACTTATCGCGCCCGTCCGCGCTCCGGAAAGCTCGGCGGAAGCCCCCGATGTGGTATTATCTATTAGTGTCGCGACGTTATCCGTCGACTGAAGCACAATCGCTCGCGTCATCTGGCTCTCCTTAGCTTTGTAGGGACGCGGAAGCGTGGTCCGCGCCATGTGTAGGAAAAGGAATTCCGGCTGTGGCTCCCTCCATGATCAATTCCCTTACGATCGATTTCAAAAGAGGCACTCCCAATTGTTTGGATTGCAGTTCTTCATCATGCGCCCGGTGGCCAGGAATTCGCGCGCCGAGGCCGCCTTCATCGACGAAATGGTCCGTCCAGGCCGCGACATGTGCGTCATAGCTGTCCTGACCCTGCATCAAGCGCGGATTGAGGACGATAATCAGTGCGTTCATGTGTCCCGTGCCGCTACGCACACCCCCCGTGCCGTCACCCATACTATTCTGGAAGGTCACACCGGCGAGGCTGCCAGCAAGAATCTCGACGATCATCGCCAAGCCCATGCCCTTGTGTAGGCCGAACGGCAGCAGCATACCGCCAAGGGCCGCCTCCGCGTCAGTGGTGGGCATGCCGGCGTTATTTAACGCCCACCCTTCGGGTATCTGTCGTCTGTTGCGCGCAGCGTTTAGAACGTTTCCCCTCGCGGCGACGCAGCAGGCCATGTCAACCACGATTGGCGGACCATTCGGTCGCGGAGCCGCCATTGCCAGTGGATTGTTTCCGATAAGCGGCTTTCGGGCGCCTGCCATGCCCATCACTGGCGGCGTCGCCTGGAACATCAAAGCTACCAGTCCCGATTCCGCCGCGCGCAGGACATGAAGGCCGAGCGCGCCGAGATGGCCAGCGTCCTGCAGTTGGCAGACCACCACCGGGGCATCGTTTGCCAGATTGATAGCAATATCGACCGCCTTGGGACCTGCAATCTGGCCGAGCGTTCCGGCCGCATTGATATCGCAGACCACGCCTTTCACCCTAGTGACTAGCGCGCCGCGCGGCGCAATCTCGCCGGTCCGGAGCTTTTCCAGATAGCTCTTCAGTCGCGTGAGGCCATGAGTATGGAAACCTCTCGCATCGGTACGCACAAGAATCCGCGAGGCAAGAGCAGCATCCTCGCTTTCAATCCCGACTGTGCGAAGCATATCAGCCGTCCATCTTTCGAGTGGGCCCCACGGCGTCCTAATGACTTGATCATCGAACGCCACACTCATAGTACGAACCTCTGATAGCGTTTGAGGTCATCAATAGCCCCGCGGATGCCCATCCGTCGCAGTTGTTCCGCTTCTTCGGCCCTTCCCGCGCACATCGCCTCAAGAACGCGGCGCAGATCGCAAATGCCGCGCTCGACGCGTCCCGGCAAGACCAGGACCCGGCGCATGATCATCTGGGTCTGGTCCTGTACGCTATCGAGCATGCTCGTCAGGACTGGATTGTCGGCGGCCTCAATTATTCGTTTGCGCAGCCGATTGAATTCCTTCTCATAGAGCTCGATCTGGCCCGACACCACACGTTGTTCGAACTCCGAGTCGCAGGCATTTAGGAATTCCGCCCATGTGTCCGGATTTTCATTCTCAACGGCGCGGCGCACAGCGAGCCCTTCCAGGACCTCGCGCACATCGTAGATCTCGAAAACCTGATTTAGTTCTAGTCGCCGGGCGACGGCACCGCGGTTGTGAATTCGCTCCACCAGGCCGCGCAATTCGAGCGTGGCCAGCACCTCCCGGACACGCGTGCGTGAAACGGCAAATTCTCTGGCGATCTCCTGCTCTTTAAGCTTCGAGCCGGGCGGAATTTCGTGCTCCGAAATGCGGCGGCGCAGTTCATCCGTTAACGCGGCGCGCTCCGCTCCTTCGCCCTTAGCGGAGCCCTTTTTGGTCTCGCAGCTCGCCATATTTCCTCCCGCTCTTTCGAACGTCCTCAGATCAGCGGAATAATATAAATGTTGCGAGTCTTGTCAACATTTATGTTTGCACAATTTACTCCCTCTGTCTGTCTCGTTCTGGGCGTCGTCGGCCCCAAACGCCCAGACCGTCCCTTCCGCCAGGTTACGCCCGGATGCATGCGCATTGTGGAGCGACAACCACCATGACCGCTAGCGACGACCGGCGGGGCTGAACGGAAGACCGCATGCCCGTCTGGAGGGCACTTCCACCGGCCTGATAGGATTTCTGTCTAGGTTTTGGCGCCGGAGGCTGAAAACGCCGAACTTAAAAGGGTTCTGGCGGAGCAGATGATGGACGTATCAATGCTGAAGGATCTGCTTCACGCATAAGGCGGCACTCGCCGTTGCCTAGCCATATCGGCCATACTGGTGAGCGAGTGTCGTAATGTCGGCGGTCAATGTCATGGTTCGCTTCCTTCTTTCTGGTGCGGTCGGATACGATAATCGACATTTGCCCTACCGCAGCTATTCGAGCGCAGTAATATCCCCGTACTTGACTATGAGCAGCGCCGGCACCGATATCTCTCAGGGAGCACTAGCGCAGGAATGGACGCCGATTCCAAACTCATGACACCAACGGACAATCGTCTTGGGATCGTTTCGGGCCAAAGCCTCGGCTCGCTTCATGCCTATGATCTCGCCAGGCCGCATGATGATCGGCCAGGGCGCATTGCTGTCCGGGTTTCCTCGATCTCATCGGCTGGAAAGAGCGTGTCCCTCATGCGGCCGTCCTTTCCATTCGAATGATCGTCCCGGAATCCTTAGGTACCGGGACGCGGTAAATCACTTCAAAAGCGGCTTTCCGACAGAGAGCCGGGAGAAGATCGATTACTTCGGCCGTTGGCCGGTTGTCTACCCAGATAAAAAGATCAAGCTGGTCCTTCATGCCAATTCCCTTGCTTCCGTTTTCCAGTTCTCGACATCACAGGGAAACAGACTCCCCTTCATCAATCGGTGCAGAGCCTGATCGGTGAATTTGGCGGGAAGGCCCAGACCCTTCAGGAACGCCTTTCCGTCCTCGATGCTTTTGGCAGGGTCATAGGGAAACTCCTGCTCATCGTCTTCTCGCGCGCGCGTACACGTATCCTTTTGAGCTCCAGAGCCAAGTTTTCCTGATCCTGTTCCTAGGTCCTTATCCTGCTCCTTTTCCTTATCCTTGCTTCGAAGGGTATCAGAAGCCCCTTGGTAAGCCCCTTGAAAGGCCCTTTCGAATTCATCAAGAATAGGCTGGTCAGAAAAGTGAAAAAGGTTCCGGTAGTGCTGATAAAAGTTCATTGTTATCGGGCAGATAGGTAGTGCTGCGAGCTGCTTTGCGACCGCTACAACCTTGTTGTCCTTGGGGCTAAGACGCGGCGAGACCTGCGTTGCAGCCATTTCATGAACCCAGACGATTTCCGTCTCTTGGTCGTAGGAAGCCAAACCGGCTTCACAGACCCTTTGAAGCCCCTTCGAAGCCCCTTCCAAGGGGCTTCCGAGTTCATAGGCAAGATACATCAGCGGTAATGGGTAGATCCCGATCATCGTCGAGTGTGAGCTGGTCGTCAGATGGTAGTGGATTGCTATCGCTTCGATATCGCCGCGAAGCTTCTTGATATCTGTCTGCCAGATCGAAGGCGGGACTGTTGCAAAATTTCTCATCCGAATGCCTTTCGATTGACCCGATATCTCTGCGGCAGGGCTGCGGCCTCACATGCTTCCAAAACACCGAGATTTAACCTCTGGCGCAATGCCGGCACGATCGACGATGCCGGCGGGTTTTTCTCCGCTAGCCATTGCGCAGCCGATTCTACGGTCTCGCTGTGCTGGTGGTCGACGCCGGTCATTGCAGCGCCTCCAGGTCGGTGATATTCAATTCCGTGTTCATATCAATTTCCTTCTTGGGGATTTGTGGAACCGTGGCTCGGAGAGGTTGCCGCCTCTGCCGGGCCTTCTTCTTGATAATCCGCCTGTAGGAGCGGGTTTTTCGTTTTCGCGCTCGTGTAAGGGTGTGACCCACTACGGAAGGGCCAGAGCGGGCAATTCACGCTCTCACAGAGCCGAACTTCGCCGGTCTGCCCGACACAGCAGTCGAGGCATTTCAGCCTGATCGCCTTCATCGGGCTCATCCGCCGGTGTCCGGCCTCGGACGAAACTTCTGCTGTTGGTGGCCATACTGCCGCCAGTTCGGTTCGGTTCATGCCGCATCCTCCATGAAGAACGCAATCAACTTGTTGCGCTCGGATACCCAGCGATTGCCCACCTGCTTTGCTGGCAGATTGCCGCTGACAAGCATGTGGTAGGTCTGACGCGGCGTGCGGCCAATCAGCTTTCCAATTTCTTCAATCCCCCATATCAGTTCCAAGGGCTCGGTCTTGTCAGTCATTGATTGCATCCTTCTGTTAACCAACGATATAATTTATATCCATTGGATACTATTGACGCAAGCGCGAAAATATCCAATGGACACTACTCGGTTTGGAGTGACACTATGGCTGAGAACAGAAGCAAATCCGATGGTTTTATGCTCCGGTTCCCGCCTGGGTTGCGCGATCGCGTAAAGGCGGACGCCGATGAACGTGGCAGATCGATGAATGCGGAAGTCATTTGGCGGATCGAGAATTTTGAGAAAGCGCAGGAGGCATGGGCGGCGACTGATGCTGAGCTGACGAAGTTCGAAAAATATTTCGAAATAGACCAGTCCGAACTAAAAAGACTGTATCAAGAGCGCGGCAAGCTATTTGAAACGATGAACAACCAAGAGCGTACGCTTCAGGCCCTAAGGGAGTCGCATCGAACTTTGTCGATCATGGTCAGGTCGCTTGGTGAAGCCATCCTTAAGGACGGTGATCGATCAGAGTTCGTTAGAATCTTGGCTGCCGGCTTGTCTGAAGTAGAAATCGACACCTCATCAGAGGCATCCGAGCCACTCCCTCATGAACCTTGGGAACACTGAAATATGTCCGTCCGCAAGCGCACATGGACTGATGTAAAGGGCGTCGAGAAATCCGCCTGGGTGGTCGACTATGTTGACACCAAGGGCAAGCGCCGGCTGAAATCATTCCGACTCAAGAAAGACGCTGACAGCTTCGCTGCGACGGCTCATGTCGAAGTCCGAGACGGCACCCACATCGCTGACAGGGATACTACCTCAGTGGATGCGGCCGGCAAGCTATGGATACTGACAGCGAAGGCGACAGGCTTGGAGCGATCATCGATCGAGGATTATGAGCGAACGCTGCGGTTGCACATTGTCCCGTTCCTAGGCGCGGTGAAACTCAACGGACTGAACACCGCGCGACTGCGGTCTTATGAAGATGAGCTACGAGAGGCAGGCCGGTCGGCTTCAATGATCAAGCGGGTGATGACGACGCTCGGAACTTTGCTGTCCGATGCGCAGGAACGTGGGCTTGTCGTACGCAACGCGGCGCGAGAGATGCAAGCGCGGCGCGGCCCGGGCGCGACAAGGCAAGAGAAACGCCACAAGGGCCGCCTGAAGGTGGGCGTAGACATTCCAACGCGAGATGAGATCAAAGCGCTTGTGGGCGCTCTCTCGGGCCGCTGGAGGCCATTACTGCTCACGGCAATCTTTACCGGCTTGCGGGCATCGGAACTTCGGGGGTTGCGCTGGAGCGATGTCGACTTCGATAGGCAGCAGGTCCGGGTTCATCAACGTGCGGATCGTTTTAACGATATCGGGAAACCAAAATCCATCTCGGGCGAGCGAACAGTTCCGGCGCCGCCACTCGTCTTGAACGCTCTGCGCGAATGGAAGCTTCAGTGTCCGAAGCGAGCGACAGGCAACTTGGACGCGGATGGCAATCCGGCCATAATTCTCGATCTGGTGTTCCCGAATGGCGCGGGCAATGTCGAAGCCTTGAACAACCTCTTGCGAAGAGGACTTCACCCGGCGTGGGTTGCGGCGGGCATTACTGTTGATACAGGCGCAGTCGATGGGAACGACAGGCCAATCTTCGCCGCCAAGTACACCGGCATGCACTGCCTGCGGCACTGGTTCGCGTCATGGTGCGTTAATCGTCGGGAGGATGGCGGTCTCGGGCTCACGCCGAAGATGGTCCAGGAACGCATGGGGCACTCGACTATCGCGCTGACGATGGATCTCTATTCGCATCTGTTCCCGCGTGATGACGACGGCGCGGAATTGACCGCTGCCGCAGATTTCGTTCTCGCCGACGCAACATGAATGCAACATAGTGCGTCGTAAGCCTTGTGTTGCAAGGGGTAGGCCATGTTTTGTAATCAGGGGGTCGCGGGTTCGAATCCTGCCGGGGGCACCATTTTTCAATCGTTTGGCAACCAAACGCGCCTACTGGGTTCTTAGAAGAAGATAGTAAGCAAGCCACCGACAATCCAATATGTCAGATTGAACCGACTCACCGTGCCAGTCGGTTCAACAAATGCATGAACTGCGCGGCGACTTCGTTTTCGTACCCTTCGAATTGCCGCTCCAGCTAATCATAGGTTCGCCAGTGCATGCCTTTGGGTGGAAATGGATCATCAAAATTGCCATCGCCGCCCGAATGCTTGCGAAGCTTGCGGGCCTTTTCAGACGCCTGATCCCAGGCGTCCTGATCTTGACTGGCATAGGCAAGGTTCTGGCGATTTCTGAAGCGGAAGTAGGAACCTCCATAGAGAATTAGACGGCGCCCGTGGCAGCGAGGACAACGAAGGCGCCGTCTTGTGCAGCCTGCTCTATTGAAATGTGCTCCGTAACAGGCGTGCAGTCGCCACCAGCTGGTCGCGTCTGTCATCGAGTTCCAATGTCATTTCACAGCACCTGTAACTGATCCAGGATGTGGTTTCCTCTCCCCGCCACCGTGACAATCTTGCCGCCTACCCGGCGTTAAAATCCCTTGGTGTGCAGATAGCGAATATCAGTCCGCAAGCTGCTTTCGCATGGGTGCCGCGTTCCATAGCGCCGCCAATTTCCTGAACCCAGGTGTTCAGCCCCGGTCAGGGAAATGGGCATATCGGTGGCGGAGGTTGTCGTACCCACATCGCCTGATCATTCTGTGCTAAAACCATTGAACTACGCTACTTGACGAAGATTCAGCGTTGGCCCAGGCTGCCCCAAATCAAACTGGTTAACCAACTTGCTCAAGTCGTTGGCTTCATCTGCAAGCGAAATTGTCGCAGCAGTATTTTCTTCTGCGGTTGCCGCATTGTGCTGAGTAATCTGATCCATCTGATTCATCGCAACATTGACCTCGGAAAGCCCGGATGACTGTTCACGGGTTGAAGTTGCAATGGCATCCATATGCGTATTGATCTGGGCAATGATGCCATCGATCTCGCCGAGCGAGGCTCCTGTTTCGTTGACAAGTTTGACGCCGGTGCTGACTTCAGTGGCAGATGCGACAATCAGTTCCTTGATCTCCTTGGCAGCATTTGCTGAACGTTGAGCGAGTTCGCGAACTTCCTGCGCAACAACGGCAAAGCCTTTTCCAGCCTCACCCGCGCGTGCCGCTTCAACACCCGCGTTGAGCGCCAACAAATTGGTCTGGAAAGCGATTTCATCGATCACACTGATAATGCTGGAAATCTGTTTGGATGATCCTTCGATCCGTTCCATTGCTTTTACGGCATTGCTGACAATTTGGCTCGACGAGGCAGCACTTTGGTTAGCTTCCGCCGCTAAGGATCGCGCCTCTTCCGTTCGTTTGGCTGAGTTCGCGGTATTCGCCGTGATCTGGTCGAGAGCCGCTGCTGTTTGTTCCAACGCTGCCGCTTGCTGCTCTATCCGTTTGGAAAATTCATTGGCGCTGGTACTGATGGCATCGGTATTGCCCCGCATTGATCCAATGCCATTGAGAACCGAGGTCAGGGTTGAGGCGAGTCGTGTGACCGTGGTGTTGAAGTCTTCCCGCAAGCTTTCAAACCGTCGGTCGATCGGCTCTTCGATCCTGACTGACAGGTTCCCACCGGCAAGTTGCTTGAGCCCAGCGGCAAGGGTGCCCATGGCCGCCGTCATGCGGAGTTCGGCCTCTTCCTCCGAGCGCTTTTGGATATTTGCCACTTCCTGCTCACGCTCACCGCGCTCGCGTTCCACATCGGCCTCAATCTGACGCTTCTTCAGTTCGCTCTCGCTGAAAAACCTGACCGAACGGGCCAAGTCACCAAATTCGTCCATCCGCTTTTCACCAGCGACGACCACATCCAGTTTGCCATTTGCAATATCGGTCAATGCGGCGGCCAATCTCGAAAGTGGTTGGAGCAGCCATTTTGACACCAACATGGTATAAATAGCACCACCGATGACAACGAGTGCTATCAAATAGTTCATTCCAGTGGAAAACATCGCTACCTGGGCATTCAGGTCATCAACCACGCGCTGCGATTGCGCAGCCATAGCCGCTATGATCGCATCAATGGTCGCATGCATTGCATCCACTTCGGCCTGCATCTGTTCGGCAACTTCGTCAAATCCAGCCATCATCGAATTGCCAGCTTGGGGACCGCCCGCGATATAGGCTTTCGACATGGCTACACCGGACTTGTAGAAAATATCGTACTGGCTCTTGAGACTGGCCATGACAGGTACCATCGAAGGTATTTCCAGACGATTTGAAAGCTCGGTAATTTCCGAGATTTTTTCATTCAACGCAGCGGCAGATTCTTCTGCGAGTGCAAAACCGTCATCAAGTCCGTCAAGCCCTCTGGTTGCCGAAATGTCAGTGAGCGATTCTTGTGTGCTCACAACGTCGAGTTCGGCCCCCTTGATAAGTCGGGTCAGTTCAAGCAATTCGCTTTTCTTGTCCAAAGCCGTCTGAAACATATCAACATTGGCAGTCAGATAATCTGACGCCTTTGATTTGAATACAATAACGGAGACCACGATTGTCAAAATGAAAAATGAGACAATAACTGGAACGAGAATACCTAGACGGAGATATTTTTTTAGCATGATTTTGATACCTTCAAAGCACCCAATGTTGGCAGAGGGCGGCGACTAGCAATATTGAATGTCGCATCATGCGGCGGAAAAATGCCGTAATGGCTGTTTTTATTTCATCCTAATATGGTTGCAATTTTGATAACAAAATGGATTTTGATCCAAGACGTTGTTACATTTGCGGAATAAGCTGAGCGAGGCACTCGCTTGCGAAAATCCGGAGTTTGGCGGTGGCTCGATTCGCCTGATCAGTTCGGGGCGCTTCTTTAAGTGGATTTTGGCCTCGGTTACACTGCCACCGATAGCGGCGTCAGCGGCCTGAAGTAAGTCTGAACCGCGGCTTTACCATCAAGCGATGAATGTGGAATTCGCCCATTTTGGAAGCCATTGCAGCGCCCGATCGATGCGTGTGCTTTGCGACATTGCATAGGCGTACGGGCAGGACTCCTCGTATCTGATGGTTCTCCCCAGCCGTTCGACGAAAACATTGTCGCGCCAGCTCCTTTACCGTCCATGTTCATCTTGATTTACCGGCTGTCCAGCACCTTGATGAAGCCGGTGCATGTCAACCGGCTGCTTTGGACGGTCTTGAAGGTGTCGGTCTTGCCGTGACGCGCCAATGTCTCCTCAACCGCTTCGATGCAGAAGTCTTCCTTCCTTGTCCCCGCAAGTCAGACTTCAGGAAGGATCATTTTTCAGAGGGCGGACCAGTGTGAACGCTGACAAGCGGCGCGAAAACCGCCATGGACTGGGCGCGGACCTGATGTATGATAATCAGGGCGATGACCATTTGAAATCCACCCTGGATCTGGAATGCGTCCCACCCGATCGAGACTGTAATCACATGATCCAATTGTTTCGCGACCGCTTGAAATCCGGACTTCTCGCCATCGCGTTAATTGGGCTGGTTTCCGGTCTGGGGCTGATGCTGGGGCAATTGCCGGCGTCGGCGGAGATTGCCTGGGCCGCCGGCGTCATCCCGGTGCTCGTGGCGCTGATCGTGGAAATCGTCCGCAGCCTGCTCAAGGGCGAGGTCGGCCTCGACATTGTCGCAGCGCTGTCGATGTCGGCGGCATTGTTGTTTGGCGAATCATTGGCGGCGGCGGTGGTGGCGGTGATGTATTCCGGCGGCACTTTCCTCGAAAGCTACGCCGAGGGCCGCGCCCGGCACGAAATGAAGGATCTGTTGTCCCGGGTGCCGCGAACGGCGACACGATACCATGATGGCGCACTCGAGGAAGTGGCGCTGGACGCCATCCGGCCCGGTGACCTGATGCTGATCCGTCAGGGCGATGTGGCGCCCGTCGACGGCACGGTGGCCAGCGACGCGGCGTTGCTCGACCAGTCGGCAATGACCGGCGAATCCCTGCCCGTCCGGCTGGAGCGCGGTCAGGACGTCATGAGCGGATCAACCAACGCCGGCGAAGCCTTTGATCTGGTCGCCGCGCGCCGCGCCAGAAACAGCACCTATGCCGGCATCGTCCGGCTGGTCGAGGCGGCGCAGCAATCGAAGGCGCCGATGGCGCGGCTGGCCGACCGCTATTCGCTGGCGTTCCTGGCCATCACCATTGCGCTGGCCTTTGCAGCCTGGTGGTTTACCGGCGATCCGGTGCGCGCCGTCGCCGTGCTCGTTGTGGCGACACCCTGCCCCCTGATCCTGGCCGTGCCGGTGGCGCTGGTGGCCGGGCTGTCACGCGCGGCGCATTTTGGGGTGCTGATCAAGGGGGCCAAACATCTCGAGGCGATGGCGCAGGTCCGCACGCTGATCCTCGACAAGACCGGCACGCTGACGGATGGCCGGCCGCGCATTGTCGCGGCCAAATCCCTTTGTGGCCTGACCGAACACGAGATCCTCTATTTCGCCGCCGCCCTGGACCAGGCGTCCAAGCACCCCATCGCCCAGGCCATTGTTGTGGCTGCGGGCGATCGCGGAATGGCGCTGCCGATTCCGCAAAATGTGATCGAGATTCCGGGAGCCGGCGTCGAGGGCATCATCGATGGCCGTGCGATTGTCGTCGGTGGCGTCGGATTTGTCATGGCCCGCACCGACGGGACCGGACCGGATGATTTTCTGCGAAGCGATGAACCCGGCGCGGTTGTCGTGGCGCTTGCCGTGGATGGCAAGCTCGCCGGCTATCTGGTGATGTCGGATGCGCTGAGATCGGGAATTGCCAAATTCCTGGCCGACGTGCGGGTCGAGGGCATCGAGCGGATCCTGCTTGCCACCGGTGACCGGCGCGCGGTTGCCGACGCCATCGCCGGGGAATTGGGGCTCGACGGTGTGCGGGCCGATCTCACGCCCGACCAGAAGGTGCTGCTGGTGCTGAGCGAACGCAAGAACGGCCCGGTGATGATGGTCGGCGACGGCGTCAATGATGCGCCGGCGCTGGCGGCGGCCGATATCGGGGTGGCGATGGGCGCGCGCGGCGCGGCGGCATCGGCGGAGGCAGCCGATGTGGTTCTGCTTGTCGATCATCTCGACCGGTTGTTGCCGGGACTGAAGGTGGCCCGGGGATCGCGGCGGATCGCCGTGCAGAGCGTCATCGCCGGGATCGGGCTTTCCCTGGCCGGAATGCTTACAGCCGCGCTCGGTTTCATCTCCCCGGTGCAAGGTGCGATCCTGCAGGAGGCGATCGACGTCGCCGTCATCCTGAACGCACTGAGAGCGCTGAGGATCAAGGCCTGATTGATTTATGCGCTGCGAGTGTTATGACACATGCACCCATATCCGCCATCTGCAATGACTACTGTCCCGGGAGCGGGTTGACGTGCGGCCCGGATCGGACCAGCGCTCGTCCGGCTCGACATCAACTAGGATTGTCGGTCTCCACATCACCCGGTCCCCTTGCATCCCGACCATCCAATCGCCATTGTCATTCAAGGAGCGGGAGTAGCCTCACCACATGACGCGAAAATTCAGTTTTATTGCCTCGCCGGCCCCCGATGCCCAGGACGCGGCCAAGCACCTTGCGGCGCTCTATGGCAACGTCCGCGAGGAAGAGGCCGATGTGATTGTGGCCCTGGGCGGCGACGGTTTCATGCTGCAGACATTGCACGAGCAAATGAGCAGCGGCCGCATGGTCTACGGAATGAACCGGGGCTCGATCGGTTTCCTGATGAACGATTATTCGGATAAGGATCTCTCGAGCCGTATCGACGCGGCGGTGGAGAATATCATCCGGCCGCTGGAAATGATCGCGATCGACGCCAACGGGACTGCCTACAAGTCGCTGGCCATCAACGAGGTGTCGCTGCTCAGGCAAAGCTATCAGGCATCCAAGCTGCGGTTGTCGATCGATGGCCAGGTGCGGCTGGAAGAGCTGATCTGTGACGGTGTCATGGTGGCGACGCCTGCCGGATCAACCGCCTACAATCTGTCGGCCCATGGACCGATTCTGCCGCTCGACGCCCAGCTGCTGGCACTCACTCCGGTCAGCGCGTTCAGGCCGAGGCGCTGGCGCGGAGCGCTTCTGCCCAACAAGGTGACGGTGACGATCGATGTGCTTGAGCCTGACAAACGCCCGGTCAACGCCGTGGCGGATCACAATGAAGTCAAATCGGTTGTGCGGGTTCATGTTGCCGAATCGAAGGAATGCACCACCCGAATCCTGACCGATTCAAGCCATTCGTGGAACGACCGCATTTTGGCCGAACAGTTTCTCTACTAACCGGAATTCAGGAAAGGTTGCGCCGATGTCCCTGCCCGCCCCTCTCACGCTTCTGCTGCTGGCAGGCCTGATTTCTCCGCTGGCAAACCAGGCGCACGCCCAGGACAACACCAATGCGCTGGCCGGCGGGTTGACGCCTCGCATCCTGTTCGTCACCAGCGGCGGGTATTGGGAAGAGGCCGGGGAAACTGATCCAGACCCGGCCGACCCGGATGCGGCTGAGCCGGAATCGGCTGACAATGAAACGAAAGACGATACCGCTTCCGAATTGGCGGAGGCCGTGCCGGCAAGCCATGGCTATTACCGGTTGATCGCGATTCGCGGCGAGGACAACCGCTCGCAGGTTCACCTCCAGCAAATCGCCCTCACCCCACAAGGCCCGGAACTGGCGCTTTCCATCGAAATCGACGAAATCAACTCGCTTGGCGGCTATGTGACCGACATGCGGCCCGAGGATTCAACCGGAGCCGCCAGCGGAGCGGGCTTTGCGGCCTATATCTATCTCAAGACCGACCCGACAGTGGTCGAGCCTGACACATGGGCCCTCTATATCGACGAATTCGGCGACATTCAGGTTGAGCGATCGAGCAACTAGCAAACTTACCGCTTGAACCTTGTGCCATGACCAACCCGCACGCGCGGGAACTGCGCGAACGTTGACACAAGCACCGTTGAGGACAGAACATGACGGGGTTCGAGAACATTCTTGCCATCGCATTGGCATTTTTCGTTGTGACGGTTTCGCCCGGACCCGCAAACATTGCGGTGGCAGCTGTTGCAATGCATTCAGGACGCAAACCCGGACTGCTGTTCGGGCTTGGACTGTCGGTCGGCCTGGGTGGCTGGGGACTTGTAGCCGCCACCGGCCTGGGAGTCATGCTCCAGGGCACCATCTACCTGCTGAGTTTTCTCAAGTTCGCAGGCGGTCTCTACCTGTTGTGGCTCGCGGTCCAGTCCGGCCGTTCGGCGCTGCGCAAGGCCGACATCACTGAAAGCTGGCCCGAGCAAGGCAGATGGTTTCGGCGCGGCCTGATCCTCAACCTGTCCAACCCGAAAGCCGTTGTCGCCTGGATGGCGGCGCTGTCGATGGGTCTCAGCCGGGAAACCGAAGTCTCAATGGTCGCCACGGCGACACTGGTCTGTGTGGGTCTGGGGTTTGTCAATTATGCCGGATACGCCATGACCTTTTCGCTGCCCGGCATCATGGGCGGATACAGACGCCTGCGAAGATGGATCGACGGTCTCGTCGCCGGCCTGTTCGCACTTGCCGGCCTCAGCCTCATCCGCTCGACCGTTACCAGGTAGGACCGGCTCTATAGGAGACTGAGTGCGCCTCTCTCAGACGGAAGCTCCGATCAGTCGATATCCGCGACCTCGCCTGCCCCGCCATACACCCGCTGGGCGAGCGCTGCTTCCATGAACGCATCGAGATCGCCATCCAGAACACCCTGCGGATTGGTGCTCTCGGCACCGGTGCGCAGGTCCTTGACCAGCTGGTAGGGCTGCAGAACGTACGAGCGGATCTGGTGACCCCAACCGATTTCGGTTTTCGAAGCGGCCTCTTCATTGGCGGCTTCCTCGCGCTTCTTCAGTTCCGCTTCATAGATGCGCGCCCTGAGCATGTCCCAGGCCTGGGCCCGGTTCTTGTGCTGCGAGCGTTCCTGCTGGCACTGCACCACGATCCCGGACGGAATGTGCGTGATCCGGACAGCCGAATCGGTGGTGTTGACGTGCTGGCCACCGGCGCCGGAAGCGCGATAGGTGTCGATGCGGCAGTCACTTTCGTTGATGTCGACATCAATCGAATCGTCAATCACCGGATAGGTCCAGATGCTCGAGAACGAAGTGTGGCGGCGGGCCTGGCTGTCATAAGGCGAAATCCGGACCAGACGGTGCACGCCGGATTCGGTCTTCAGCCAGCCATAGGCGTTGTGGCCCTTGACCAGCAGCGTTGCCGACTTGATGCCGGCTTCCTCGCCATCATGGATTTCCAGCAACTCCACCTTCATGCCGTGCTGTTCGGCCCAGCGGGTGTACATCCGCAACAGCATGTTGGCCCAGTCCTGGCTCTCGGTGCCGCCGGCGCCGGAATGGACTTCCAGATAGGTGTCGTTGGCGTCGGCCTCGCCGGAGAGCAGCGATTCGATCTGCTGCCGGGTCACTTCGGTCCGGAGCTCTTTGAGGGCGGCTTCCGCTTCACTGATGATGTCGTTGTCGCCCTCTTCCTCGCCCATCTCGATCAGCTCGAGATTGTCCGAAAGCTGGGTTTCCAGCCGCTTGAGGCCGTTGATCGAATCGTCAAGCTGCTGGCGCTCGCGCATCAGCTTCTGGGCTTCCTGGGGATCATCCCAGATGGCCGGATCTTCAGCCTTGGCGTTCAGCCATTCCAGGCGTTTCTGAGCAGGTTCCCAGTCAAAGATGCCTCCTCAGCAGGCTTACGGCCTGCTTGATTTCGTCGACAACGACCTGGGTTTCTGAGCGCATGATATTCCGGTTCCGTGGGGTTTCAGGCAAACTTCCTTGCCAAAGCGGGCGGACCATAAGGTCCTGTCCCGGCGATGTAAAGCCTCTCCAGAGCTGATTTGGCAGCCGGTTCGAGGAGCCTAATACAGCCCGCCGGACCCATTGACGACGGCCTGGTTGGCCTGCGGTGAAATGGTGGTGATGGCGTCGCCGGTCGCATAGTCTTCAAGTCCGATGACCGAATAGACGTCCGATGGTCCTGTCCCGGGCTTGAAGGCTTCCATGATCACATCTCCCTCTCCGGGAGACGCCTGCATTCCGGTCTTGCGGTTGATGGCGATCAGCTTCATGCCTTGCGGCACGCGGAAATCGGCTGGTCTGGTGCCCTCGAGCGCCGCCAGCATGAATTCGTTGAAAACCGGGGCCGCGAGAGCACCGCCGGTCGAACCGCGCCCCATCGGTGTCGGCGTGTCGAAACCGATGAAGACGCCGGCCACCAGATCGGCGGTGTAGCCCATGAACCAGGCGTCCTTTTCCTCGTTGGTGGTGCCGGTCTTGCCCGCGGTCGGGCGGTCAAGATTAACCTTGCTGGCAGCGGTACCGCGGGTAACGACACCTTCCATCATCGAGGTGATCTGGTAGGCCGTCATCGGATCGAGCACCTGCTCGCGGGTGTCGACCACTTCCGGCTCTTCCTGGGACAGCCAGGCCGACGCGACACAGGCGTCGCAGCTGCGTTCCTCGTGCTTGAAGATGGTCTTGCCGTAACGATCCTGAATCCGGTCAATCAACGACGGCTTGATCTGCTTGCCGCCATTGGCAAGGACCGAATAGGCCGATGCCATGCGCATCACCGTGGTCTCGCCCGACCCAAGCGACATGGAAAGCAACGGCTGCATGTTGTCATAAACACCGAAGCGTTCGGCGTATTCGGCGACCAGGTTCATGCCCATGTCCTTGGCAAGCCGCACAGTCATCAGATTGCGTGAGCGTTCGATTCCGAGCCGCAGGGTCGACGGGCCGGCTGAACCGCCGCCATAGTTCTTGGGTTTCCAGAGCTCTCCGCCGGAAACGATTTCGATAGGTGCGTCAAGGATCACGGACGCGGGTGTATAACCATTGTCGAGCGCGGCTGCGTAAACGAAGGGCTTGAATGCCGAGCCGGGCTGGCGTTCGGCCTGCGTGGCGCGGTTGAACTCGGACTGTGCGAAGGAAAATCCGCCGACCATGGCCAGCACGCGTCCGGTATGGGGATCCATCGCCACCAACGCACCCTGGATCCTGGGTGGCTGACGCAGCCGCAGATGCTTGACGCCATCCTGCTCCGATGGTTCCACATAGACAACATCTCCAGGCGAGAGCACATCTCCGGCTTTCTTGACGTTGCGCGGCTTCTCGCCTTTCAGATTGACGCGGTAGGCCCATTTCATGTCTTCGGCGAGAATCGTGCCGGTGAGCCGTTCGGATCCGACCGCGCCAGACACCTCGGGTTCAGGGCGCAGACCGACTTCGACGCTGTCATCGGAGGTTGAAAGCACGACAGCCAGTTCCCATTCGGGAACATCACGCAGGGGATCGATCTCACCCAGCAATGCGCCCCAGTCGCCCGAAACATCAATCTGCTTGATCGGCCCACGGAAGCCGCGGCGCTCGTCATAGGACATCAAGCCCTTCTGCAGCGCCTTGCGGGCCAGCGCCTGCAGTTTCGGATCAAGCGTTGTCCTTACAGACAGTCCGCCCTCGTAAAGTGCGTCATTGCCATACCGGCCGATCAGTTCGCGGCGGACTTCCTCAGCGAAATATTCGGACGCGAACAGATAGGAGCCGGTCTTGCGCGGCGTAACACCGAGCGGTTGCGCCTTGGCGTCGGCGCCATCGGCGGCGTTGACATATCCATTCTCGACCATCCGGTCGATCACCCAGTTGCGCCGTTCAACCGCACGGTCGGGATGACGGAACGGATGGTAATTGGACGGGGCCTTGGGAAGGGCTGCCATATATGCCGTTTCAGCAATTGTCAGCTCATTGACCGACTTGTTGAAATAGGTCAGCGCCGCGCCGGCAATGCCGTAAGCATTCATACCGAAGAAAATCTCGTTGAGATAAAGCTCAAGGATGCGGTCCTTGGAATAGGCTTGCTCGATTCGGAAGGAGAGAATCGCCTCCTTGATCTTGCGCTCATAGGTCTGGTCGGCGGTGAGAAGAAAGTTCTTGGCGACCTGCTGGGTGATCGTCGATGCGCCCTGACGCGCGCCGGTCCGGATGTTGTTGATAACCGCGCGGGCCAGTCCGACAGGATCGACTCCAGGATGGGAGTAAAAATTCTTGTCTTCGGCCGACAGGAATGCTGCCTTCACCCGGTCCGGAATCGCCTGGATTGGAAGGAACAAACGCCGTTCGCGGGCATATTCGGCCATCAGTTCGCCCGAGGCGGCGTGCACCCTCGTCGTGACCGGCGGCTCATAGCTGTTGAGCACTTCGTAGTCCGGCAAATCCTTGGAGATATCTCCAATATACCAGGCAATGCCAGCCGCAACGATCAGAAACAACACGGTCCCGATCCCGAAGAAATATCCAATCAATCGTATCATCAGCCAGCTACCGTTTGTTTTTCGTGTTGACCAGCCCGGCTAACGCCCTGACTTTGGCCGACCATGTCATCCGCCCGGTTAGCCCGGACAATGTGAGTAAAATAGGGCTTTCGCCCGGATTTGTTGTGGCCCGAACATTCCGGCGCGCGGTCGTTGCCAATCTGTCACACTGCCACGAGGGCGCAGACTCCAAGTTGGCTTTATCGATCATCAGCGCCTGCCCGCCAAGATCGTTTTGCGGTAATTCTGCACTGATTGCGCCAACAGTCTGGCCGTGTTCTGCCGCCACTCGTCGTCGGTGAGCAATTTTTCGTCCTCATGGTTGGACAGATACCCCATTTCAACGAGCACCGACGGGACGTCGGGGGCTTGCAACACCTTGAATCCCGCGTGGCGTAGCGGATTGTTGATGAGCTTGACCTGCCCTTCGAAGGAATTGAGAACCTGCTGGGCAAGACCGGCGGAAAATACCCGGGTTTCTGTCCGCGCCAAATCAACCAATATCGTTGCTATCGCTTCCGGGGCGTTTTCCAGACTGGCGCCAACGATGGCGTCTCCGCTGTTTTCCTGGTCTGCCAGCGATTGCGCAACTGCGTCGGAGGCCCTGTCGGACAAGGTGTAAACCGTGGCGCCGCGCAGCGATTTGATGTTGATCGAATCAGCGTGCAGGGAAATCAGAAGATCGGCCCGCTCCTCGCGAGCCTTGCGAACGCGGGCCGACAGCGACAAGAACGCGTCGTCGGTTCTGGTCATGGCGACCCGGATGCCGTCTTCCGCTTCCAGTGCGGACTTGAAGGCCTCCGCAAAGGCGAGCGTGACGTCCTTCTCCATCGAACCGCTCGGTCCTTCCGCGCCGCCGTCAATGCCGCCGTGTCCCGCGTCGATCACAATCGTCAGCGTATCGCCTGAAGCATCGTCCGGCTTGCCGTTGGTGGCATCCACCGCCGCGTCCGTCCAAACCGATTTGGCGACCTGGGCGGAAAACGCCTCGCGATCGACAGCAACAGCATCCAACACCAGCCGATGGATTGCGCCGCCAGCCTCCTCGGTGGTTTCAACAAGCTCCATACGGGCGGGCGACGCGAACTCGAACACCATCCGCGCCCTGCCCGCTCCGGACATACCATACCGGACGGACGAAATCAGTCCGCGCGGTTGCAGCGCATCATCGGGGAAAGCAAACACGGTTTCAGGCAAATCGACAATGACGCGAAACGGATTTTCCAGGTAACTGAGCGTAAAATCCGGCTTCCGTTCGAAATCCAGCACGAGCCGGACGCGATTGTCGTCACCAGCGATACGCGCCGCAATGGCGACGTAGCGGTCGTTGCGAACCCCTTCCGGCATGGCCTGGACCAACGATGGCCACACCGCGAAAACGGCAAGCACGCAAAACGCGAGACCGGCACATCTTTGCGCCCGAGCCAATTCCACTATTGCTGCAATGTACCGTCGAACCGCCAACAACCGAATTCACCTGTCTTGCCTTGAAATCGCCGAATCCCGGCGAAATGACCGTCGTGAGTCAGCACCATGACGATGGTGCCTTGATGACCCTCTTGAATTTTTCTGCCCGTCCCCAGTCTCGCAAAAACCGGTTAACCGTCCGTTTACCATGTTTGCCGGCTCGGGAAGTGCCCTAACGGCAGTCTTGGTCAACATCGTGCGCCGACAATAAATTCCACAGATGTTTTCGGCTTGCCAGATGCCTGTTCTCCCCATAGAAGCATTGATTGGGTAAGTGTATTGACGGGATAGAACTGTCACCCTTCCGGCCGCCGCCCGCACAGGGCCTACGGCGCCAGGAGTACGGATCGTCCGTCGTCTATTCAAATAGCTTCCCCGGAACTGCCGGCTGACTGTTCCCATGTCGGGAACCTGATCCGACCGCTCCTGCAAGGCAATATGGCCGAAAATGCGGCGAGGCATGTCTGCCTTCGAGCGCATCATGGCCAGGACACTGATTAAACCCGGCGGGCGAGGGTACCGCCACAACCTTGGCGGCGTTTTTCGCCGCACACCCCTTTAATGGGGCTTCATCGGTCCGTAAGGACTATACGTAAATGAAATTCCGGCCGGCTCTTATGGTGCAAATGCGGATCTCCCCAAGTGTGAACAGGCCCCGGGCGTCACACGCCCCGGGTACCGGTCTGCTGCGCGCTGCCCCAAGCCCAACACCGGAAAATCTTTCATCCGGCGCAATCCCATCCGACCATCCCCTGCCCCCACCTTCGGGGCGGCGGAGCACATCGTCGAGGGCGCGCCGAGGAGCTTATACTCAATGGCAGAAAAAATGCTTATCGACGCCTCCCATCCCGAGGAGACCCGCGTCGTTGTCGTTCGTGGAAACCGCATAGAGGAATTCGACTTCGAATCGGAGCACAAGAAACAGCTCCGCGGCAATATCTACCTGGCGAAAGTCACACGCGTGGAGCCATCGCTGCAGGCGGCTTTTGTCGATTACGGCGGCAATCGCCACGGATTCCTTGCCTTCTCCGAAATCCATCCCGACTATTACCAGATCCCGCTTGCCGACCGTCAGGCGCTGCTTCAGGCGGAAGCCGAAGACGCGGACAACGATCCCGATTTCGAGAGCGCCGATGATGCCGAAGCCGGCTCCGGCAAGGCAAAATCCAGATCGAAAGCGAAACCTGCGGACACTGACGACGGCGGCGAAGAGACCAAGTCAACCAAGTCACGTCCCCGCCGCAGTCGCCGGGGTAAGAAGACTGGCGATGAGGTCAAGGGAGATGAAGCCGCGCCGGATGAAGCCAAGACTGAAGATGGCGATGAATCCGCTGCCGCGATTGTGGAGCCATCCGCAGCCGCTGAACAAGCGGTAGCAACGGACGAGAAGTCCGGCAATGAACCTGCCGATGCCTCTTCCGATGACTCCGGCGACGACGACAAGCCCACCGAAATGGCGGCGGATGTCGAAGCCGAGGAAATCTCCGAGCCGGTATCGCGCCGCAAGCGCAGAAACGGCAATGATGACGATGACAATGGCGGCAATGACGATGATTCCGTCGAGTCGGTCGGCTCCGAGGACGCGATGGAAGAAGTTCCGACGCGCTCGTCGCGCAAGCCGCGCAAGCAATACCGCATTCAGGAAGTCATCAAGCGCCGCCAGATTCTTCTGGTTCAGGTGGTCAAGGAAGAACGCGGCAACAAGGGCGCGGCGCTGACGACTTATCTGTCGCTGGCCGGACGTTACTCCGTGCTGATGCCGAACACCGCGCGTGGCGGCGGCATTTCGCGCAAGATCACCAATCTGCCCGACCGCAAGCGTCTCAAGGAAATTGCACGCGAACTTGAAGTGCCCAAGGGCATGGGCGTGATCCTGCGCACCGCCGGCGCCAACCGCACCAAGGTCGAGGTCAAGCGCGACTTCGAATATCTGATGCGGCTGTGGGAAAATGTCCGCAATCTGACGCTCAAATCCACGGCGCCAAGCCTCGTTTACGAGGAAGGCAGCCTGATCAAGCGCTCGATCCGTGACCTTTACAACAAGGACATTTCGGAGATCATGGTCTCCGGCGAGGAAGGCTACCGCGAAGCCAAGGACTTCATGAAAATGCTGATGCCGAGCCACGCCAAGGTGGTTCAGCCCTACCGGGATCTGCATCCGATTTTCGCCCGTTCCGGCATCGAAGCCCAGCTCGACCGGATGCTGCAACCGCAGGTAACACTCAAATCCGGCGGTTACATCATTATCAACCAGACCGAAGCGCTGGTGGCCATCGACGTCAACTCGGGCCGCTCGACCCGTGAGCATTCGATCGAGGACACGGCGTTGCAGACCAACCTGGAGGCGGCCGAGGAAGTCGCCCGTCAACTGCGGTTGCGCGACCTGGCCGGGCTCATTGTCATCGATTTCATCGACATGGAAGAAAACCGCAACAATCGCGCGGTCGAAAAACGGATGAAGGATTGCCTGAAGAACGATCGCGCCCGCATTCAGGTGGGCCGGATCTCGCATTTCGGGCTTCTGGAAATGTCGCGGCAGCGGATCAGGGCCTCGGTGCTGGAAAGCACCATGCAGATTTGCCCGACATGCGGCGGCAACGGACATATCCGCTCGCAGTCTTCGGTGGCTCTGCATGTGCTGCGCGGTGTCGAGGAACATCTGCTCAAGAACACCACCCACGACATCATCGTGCGCACCACAGCTGACACTGCGCTCTACATGCTCAATCACAAGCGTGACACGGTTGTCGACCTTGAGAACCGTTTCGGTGTCTCGATCAGCTTCTCGGCTGACGAGGAAGTCGGCGCCAACCACTTCGCCATCGATCGCGGCGCGGCAGTGGAAAAGCCCGTCAATATCGATCACATCACCGTCAATTCACCGGCCTATGCCGATGATGAGGACGATGCGGACATCGTTGAAGAAATCGATGACGAGGTCGCGGAGACCGAGGAAGTCAGCGAAGCGGGAGCCGAAGCTCAGAACGGGGATCGGTCCGAACGCGAGGACGGCCAGGGCAAGAAGCGCCGCAGACGGCGGCGGCGTGGCGGCCGCAAGTCTGATGGCGAGACCGGCAACGGCGAAAATCAATCGGCCTCGGCAGACACCGGCTCCGAGAATGATGACACCAGCGATGACGAGGACGACTCCGCCGATGCAGAAGCTTCGACGTCAGCGTCGGAAGATGGCGACAGCGATGAACAGCGTCGCGGCAAGCGCCGCCGCCGCGGCAAGCGTGGCGGACGCCGCAATCGCGAGGAGGACGGCACCGGTTCATCGGCTGAGGCCGAGGTCGTTGCAGATACATCAGAAGGCGAGCCTGCGACCGAGCAGGCAGCGCCAGACGAAGCACCAGCCGACGCCGTGATCAGCGATGCGCCGGAAGCCTCACTCGCTGCCGAAGCAACTGCTCCGGTTGTTGCGGAAATCGAAAAGCCTGAGAAGCCTGAAAAACCGGCCCGTCGTCCACGACGGACCAAGGCGCAGATCGCCGCCGACAAGGCCGCAGAAGCGGAAGCCGCGGCTGCACCTGCGCAGGCTGTCGCCGAGGTCAGTACCGAGCAGGCCGGAAACGACGCCCCTGCCGACGAGGCGATCGAGACTGCAACTCCTGCCAGCGAGCCTGAGCAGGACGCACAGGGTGAAGAAGCTGACACCGACCGCAGTGCGCGCACCGATATGGCCGCAATCGCCACTGCTCCGGTGGTGACGTCTTCCACGACCAAGGAAAAAGGCGACAAGCCCAAAAAGGGCGGCTGGTGGCAAAAGCGCGGCTTCTTCTGAGCCATACACAGGTCTGAGTAAATTGAAACCGGCGGGCGATGAACTGACCCCATTAAGTTGGACGGTTTATAGGCTGGGCTGATT
>TARA_R110002050_G_scaffold259637_1_pt1 | contig 32016 bp, 45 predicted proteins | sample TARA_R110002050 | Tara Oceans TARA_R110002050 (sample SAMEA4396988) | marine metagenome | biome: Polar Biome; feature: [DCM] deep chlorophyll maximum layer (ENVO:01000326); material: water (ENVO:00002006), including particulate matter (ENVO:01000060) such as... | depth 25 m
TTGCGGTAGCTAACGCTCCTCTTTGTGATTTACTTCTTGCCATTATTTTTTCTTTATTTCTTTCATTCTTGTTTGGTTAAAAAAAATACCACCACCAAACCTCGCTGATTAACGGATGGAGGTTTTGCCGTAAACACGTAGCGGTATCTTAGTTTTCAAATCCTTTCTTAAATCTATCTTCATAATTTAGTTTAGAAACCTCTACTTCTTCGCCTTCATTTAACCCTTCTTCAATTGATGTTACTGCTTTGTTGTAGGCAGTTTCTCTATCTTCCCCCATCATTTTAATACTTCCCCCATCTATTTCATCTCCACTTTCATCATAAATTCTATAAGAAAATGTGTGTTCTTTTTGTGTTTTACCACCTTTTGCGTACTCATCATCTTCATATTCTTGAATTTCTTTGTAAGTTAAATCTTCATATCCTTGTGACTCTCTATAATTAAATTCCCGTTCTAAATTATCTCTCCACATCAATTCTTTTGGAGATAAACTACCTGTGGCTTTTTCTGTATCCTCTAAACCATCAAGATGCGTTTTTATTTCTTCCCAATCCATTCTTGAAACATCAACGCTCGCCCTCCCACCTTTTGCGAATTTTTTAGATTCAATTTTTTTAGAAAATTTCTTAATTAGTTCATCAAGTCTAATAATACGAGAATCAAGTCTATCCGAAATCTCCTTGACTCTTCCCACAACTTCAGTTATTTCATTAAAATCTTTAGTTAGGTCATCACTTTTAGATGTCTTTTTAGGGGCTTTAGGCTTTTTTGCAACCTTACTTTTTTTACTTTTTTGTCCTTTTACCTTCTTGCCTAACTTAGAATACAGGTCTGACATTCTATCCATCTCGGCTTGAGTCTTCGGTCTTGGTCTGCGTCCACGCTTCTTTGGGGGTGGCGCAACAAAATCCTTAATAGGCTGAATGCCTGTCTTTGGCTTTTCTCCTGCTTTTAATTCTTTTATAAAAGTATAGTTTCTTCCTGCCTGCTTTTGTGCTGACTCTTCGCTTGTCGCTACAATTACCTTTCTTTTAACCTTTCCCGCTTGGGTTTTCATAGGCATCTCAAACAAATAAGAGTTGTGTTTAGCAGGCTTTCGCCCTCTTTTTTTTGCTGAAGAAACTTTTTTTGCCACTTTTTCCGCCTTTTCAGGTGTCATACCTGCGGCTTTTGCCATTTCATCGCGTGTGGCTTTTGTTGGTCTTTTAGTTCCTTTGGTTTCTTTTATTTTTTTGGGTTTTCCCGAAGCAACAAATCCTTCTTTCGGGCTTCTCCCACGAGAAATTGTTCTGTTATAATCGAATCCCGATTCTTGCATAGCCTCTTTAGCCAAGTCAACAGACGTAGCCATTACCACTTTAATCTCTTTACCTCCGTCTACTTTTTTCTCAAAAACGTGGCGCATCTCTTTTCCTTTGGATGTCTTTTTAGGGGCTTTGGGCTTTTTAATTACCTCTTCCTTTACCTCTTCCTTCACCTCTACCACTTCTTTTGGTTGAGATGCCTCTAATTTGGCGATTTTTTGCGCCACGGCTTGCTTACCTCCACCTTCGGGCATTTTAGAATAAAGAGAGCGAAGTTGTTTGAGTTTTGTAGATATGTCAGCCATTTTATATTTGTTTGACGTTTATAATTTTTGTGTCTGTTGCTTTTTGTGCCTGTGCTATTGCATGGGCTTTGGTATATGCAAATATGTGCTTTTTCTCGCCCCCTTGCAAGGAAACGTGGTACTTATTTATATCATTGGTAATACCAAGTTTATTTTTCGCAAGTTTTGTAATTTCAGCAGGTTTTTTAAATAATTCCTCCGTCAAATATACAATTTTTGAAAGAAATTTGTCATTTAAAACAATTATCTCTCTGCCAATGAATTCAATAGGTGTTTCGTATCTACCAAGGTACTCATTAACAAGTGTAGCAGCGTATTCATTGCTGAAAATCAGCTTATTTTTAATAACCACAAAATCAGCTAAAAAACCTTTTGCTGACAAATCAGGGGTCATTTTAATGTTAGTCATGCCGCCTTGCTTTAAGGTAGTGAGCATTTGATACGCCTCTTGAGAGTCTTCGCCGTCATAATAAGTTTGATAGCGGGATTTTACTTTGTAGTTCATGATAATATTGAGTCTTTAAGAATGTCCACGTAAAATCTACGAGAAGATTCGATGTCTTTTTTAGCCATAATTAACGCATCCTCTTCCTTTATATCGGACTCAAGGGAGTCAAGAGACCCGTAAATCTGTTGTACAACCTTTCTTGCCACCTCATCATCAGTCATACTTGATACCATTTTTTTTGCTACTTCAGACGCCATATCTACCTCTCCACCGTGTGCGTAGGTTTTACCCCCTTTAGCCATTTTTCCCGTAGCATCTATATAGTATAAATCGCCTTCGTATTCAAATCCAATAGCCTCTTGACCCCATTCTTTTGCCCATACTTTGACTGCGCGAACAAGTCCTTTTTCGTTCTCATCCCACGCTTTATCGGTTGAAAACACGGATACCTTTACAATATCCTCTTCAATTATTTCTCCTGATTGGGATTTGTAGCCCCCATCTGTTTCAGTTTTTGTAAATCCCCCGAACTCATCTGCGACAAGTTTCTCAACTTCACTTACACGCTTATTTAATTCCGTTTCTGAAATTCTATCTCCTACATTAGACGTAGAAGGGACGTAAATAACAAAGTTTTTTTCAAACTTAAATTCTTTATCTAAAGGAGTTTTACCACCTTTTGCGTAGGTATCACGACTAATTCTATCGAAGATATTTGGCATTGCTTTATCTCCATATAATTCTTCAAAATGAATATAACCCTCATCGCCTTCGTTTAGGTCATTATCATTATTATGATTCTCTATCATACTTGTAAAAGAATATCTATCACTATCAGTTTCAAATGCTACTCTATTTACTCCTTGTGTGTATATTTCTCCTTCAAACATACCACGCATACGACTTGCATAATTGATGTACTCATCAATTTTATTCCTATCCATTTTTATCCAATAAAATTTGGTAGGTATTCCACCACCACCTTCATTTGTTGAGCCACCTTTTGCATAAACTTCTATATCATCTAAATAATATACCGTATCGTTTATTAAAATATATTCTCTATCGTTTTGTTCCTCGTCATATCTAATTGTAACATATCCACTATCGTTATCAGAAACCACTTCTACTTCTTCGTAGTCCCTATAATAAGTTAAGTTCTTAATCTCACTATTATCTATAATCAAATTACCGTCCTCGTAGGTAGAATCGCCAACAACTTTATGTCCGTTATCTCTCGCCCACATTTCTGCATCTGCCGTGGAATCAAAACCATCATCTAAAATTTTACCTTTAGAATCCACTACTTTCCAAGCACCACCCATTTCATCTTCATACGAAACAACTTTTACCTCTCCACCTTTTGCGTAGGATTTTGGTAAATATCTTTTCTCACCTTTTCTATTGTCGCCTTGAAAGACTGATGCAAAAACCATAACTTTTGTTCCTTTCTTAAAATTAACAAGTTCTTTACTTTGCCCTTTTTCCGTTTCATACAAATCTCCTTTTATAACACCCGTAGGTCGATAAGTCTCTTCATTTATAAGAATGTTCACACCATCGTTTACTCTTTCTATTGGCGTGTTATACAATTTCTGCGCTTTACTTACGTCCCACTTAAATTCTTTATCTAACGGAGTTTTACCACCTTTTGCGTAGTAATCGGATATATCATAATCTTCATCATCCAAATCAAAATCAATATCGTCTGAATCCACATCTAAAACCTCTTCTTTTTCTTCTTCAGAAATCATCGGCAGGTCATCATAGTCTTCTTGCCCTAACTCATCTTCAGGCTCAGAAATCTTCGCAATACTTTCTTTAATAGCTTCTTCGGCTTGCTCCTCGTCATCGTCATCAAGCATCAGCTTTGCGCCTTCAATAGATTCCTTTAGCAAAGTGATTTGCTCGTCATCTTCTCCAACCTCCATAAATTCAAGGGCTTGTTCAAAGAGCAAAATCTGTTCTTTAAAAAGGTCATTAAAGGAAGTTTCTACGACAACAGGACGAGATTTAACTTTCCCCATAAACTCCATACTCTTTTCATCCTCAATGTTCACCTTATCGGCAAATGCTACTGCATTTTCACCAAGGATTTCTTGAGCGTAAGCCAAAGGGTTTTTAGGTAACAATCGAGCGGGTGACGAACTTGGTGCGTTAGCCTTTTCAATCATAATAAAGCCTTTAACATTAGAATCTTGCACAAAGTAAATTGTAAAAACTCCTCCATGAGCCTCCATTCCTGCTTTTACTTGACTTACTCCGTAGAATTTTTTGAAATAATTGTAAATAACTGCGGGAACATAAAAAGTCCTTGCGGAATTAGCTGAAGAAAAAACAAAATAACCTGCATCGTCCGACAAGTTATCTACCTTCTTGTATTTAATTTCTTTGGGTAAAACTTGCGTAAAGCCTATCTCATATAGAAGTTCATTTTTTGAATACGTGTCTTTAATAAGCCCTCCAACCTTTCCGCTAAAAACTGAAGCCTCATCTTGTATTACACTATTCGTAATGGTTTCATTACGAGTATTGCTGAAAGGAACATTCAAATGACTGCCTCCAATCTCAAAAATTCTTAATTGCTCCAAATCATTTTCTTCACAATAATTTGTGATATAACGATACCCTCCAACTGATGCGCTAAAAAACTCGTCACAATTTGCAAGTCCGTAAAGGGTTTTAGGGTCAATATAGAAATTGCTTCGTATGACCATATTCGGATGCACCGCCTTCCCCACACTAAAGTCTAATGCTTTATCAAATTCATTTTCATTATTGGCTCTATTTAATATCGACTCTATCGCGTCAAAGGAGGTATTTACTTCCTTGCCATTAACCAAGTATTGTTGTGTGTTAAATACTTCACTTACCTCTTCACGAGATAAAGACAACAAATCTTTGCGAACCATCTGCGTGTCTCCGTTCTCAAACATTCCGTCGTATTCCACAACTGCTACCGCATCCTTAGATATGATTTCTACGCTCATATTGACATTGACTAATGCCATTACGCTAACACGCGAAAAGTCATCCTGATATAAGCCTCTTATCACGACTTTATCCCTATCCAAAACCAACGCCCCATCGCTATCTACTTCGGGAATTTCCATTTTAACTAACTCCGTGAAAAAATTTGAAGAAGCTACATCCTCAAAAATTATAGCATTTGCCATTCCTGCTTTTGGTGCGGGTGGAGGTGTTTCTGTTTGCTCCACTATCTCCATCTCTCCTAAATCTATGTCAGTCACTCTGACATCATATCCCGATGCCGATTCAAGGTCATCAAAATCCAAATCCAAATCAAAATCCAAATCCAAATCCAAATCTTCATCCACAGAATCTACAATAGGTTCTTTTTTATTGGCTTCTAAAATTTCTTTCACCTCATTTGATTCAAGATATTGCACTACACTATCATCAAATGTGGCGACCTGTATAAGTCCATCCCCACCCTTTTCTTTTGCTTTCAAAAGCGACGATAAGGCAGTAATTTGTAACAATGTTTCAGCCTCCGAGAACGTCAGCCCATATTTATTTAGTATTTTTTCAGTTTTAAGCATATTGAGTCTTTGTTAGCGTCTTTTAAAATAAGGAAAAATTGCTGATAAATCATTTACCCTATCCTCTACCGAAGGTATAGTTTCCCCGTCCCTTTGTTTGATTTTATCACGAAATTCTTTTCGTAATATATCTTTACTTTTTTCTGTATTATCGAGTTTATATTGGTCTGCGTCTCTTTCTTTCTCCATACGACCCATAATTACATCTATATCTTCGAGAGTAGCTAAACGTGAAGTACCATCCTTCTCTTCAATTTTTTTACTTGAGATAAGGTCATTAAAATCTTCGATAATAATCCCTTCCTCTCCACTTCTAAATCTCGCTCCAATTCTTTCCACGGCAAAGTCATTCACTCTATTGTTATTAATAAATTCAGAATTGGCGTATTTAAGGCAAGCAATCGTTAGTATATGCCTTCCGAATAAATCTAACATACCTTTACTGTCACCATGCCTTCCAAGAGACTCTAATACTGCTTGAGGAGAAGCACCCTCTTCAATCTTTTCAAAAACTTTTTCTGCGGGGATAAAGAAATCTTCAAGCATATCCTGACGAGTTTTGTCTCTTTCATGCTTTTCGGTTCTCCTCCTAACCCTTGCGGATAACTCAAAAACTTCCTGTACGTATCCCGTAAATGCAGTTAAAGAGGTGATTTCTGATATATTAAAAGCAGCTACTAAAGACAATTTATACGAACTATCTACACTATCTGATTGATTCAACTCTATCACCTCTTCAATTCCCTCTTCCAAAGTCATTTCTGTAATTTTAACTGTTTTTCTCAAACGAGTAGACATATCCCTGCGCGACTCGTATTGAGACTTCCCATCTTTTTTCTTATACTTCTCAGGATTCGCTTCAAAATCGTCTTTTATTTTATCTGTTTTGAATTGAGTCGGATATTGAGCATCAACTAATTTTTGAGTTGCGATGTCGAAGCGTTGTCTATTCGTCTTTTCAGAATAAAATTTACCAAGTATATAAGATTCATATTTGTAAATATTTTCTGAAAAAATATTAACTTTTTCAAAGTTATCTCGATACACCTCCCTTGCTTTTGGGTAGTCTACTCCTAAAGTCTCAATAGATTTAAGTTCTTGAGTCAATCTATCTACTGTACGAGAATACTCGTCAGCGTCATCCTCCCATTGCATTTCTGCAAGTTTTTCGGGGTCTGTTATAAGATTTATTTTAATCTCAGCGACATTAACATCAAATTGCGTTGCTTCGCTATCATATACCTCGCTTCCTAACATCTGCTTTACACTTGAAATTTTTTGTTCAAGTTTGGAGTAAACGAAAGCGTCTATACTATTCTGAGTAAGTACGTTGATAAGGAAAGCGTATTTGTATGGATTTCCTTGTCTCCATATCCGTCCGTGCAACTGCATATATGTTACGGGAACGAAACCTACCTGTAAAATGTACATGAGAGGGCAGTTCTTTTGAAGATTTATACCCTCCTTAATTGTTTCCGTACCAAACAATATAAGACAATATCCTGTATTGAAATCTTGTACAATTTGTGTTTTTTCTGATTTTGTTCTCCCATCAATGCGTGAAAATAGGTCTGTAACTTCTCGCCCTGAATCTTTGACAATTTTTTCTAAAAGTTCTTTGTTCTCATCAATTATATACTTAGTCATTAAATCAAAAAGGAAAAAATCTTTTCCGTGATAACGGAACTTGTAGTTGTTTGCGTAAACAACTTGCCCCATAATTGCATCCGTTTCACCCGCACCCGCATATCTTTGCCCTTGTTCAGTATAGGCATATTCAAGCACTTTGCTAATAGCTTTACACGTATATAATAGTTTCGGACTATTTTCTACAACATTTTTTGCGTTTTCACTATCCGTCCCATCTAAAGGAGGAAGATAAGGGTTCATAAGGTTCTTATCGTTGTTTATCGTTAAGTAGTACGGGCTAATTAGAGTAAGTTGTTGAGTACGTGAAGCCTCTAATGCACGTTGAGCGATTTTTTGCGGCAACGAAAGATTATCATCTTCATTCTTAACTGCATTTGCGTCGATTGCTCCTTCATCATCTTCTTCACTCGATTCCTCGGAAGCTGACTGCGCTTCGTCATCTCCCTCTGCGCCTTCAATATCCGTATCGTCAACTGCTCGCTTTACCGCCTTGGCAAACTTATTGTCAGGGTCAAGTTCTTGTATTTCATCTATAAAAATTTCAATATCATCCAAGTTATCGAGTTCGTAATCTCCAATTTTAAACCCACCCTTAATTTTTGAATATGACACCAACTTCTTTAACTCTTTTACAAGTTCATCAGCAGGGCTTTCTTTTTTTCCACTTTTATTTAGTTTTTTGAAAATTTCTTCTGCTTTTTCATATTCTGCATTCGTGTATGTAAGTTCAGAGTCAGATTCGAGAGTGATATAGTTCTCTAAATCCTTATTCATCTTCACTTGCACTTCATTGAATGGGACTTGAGAATAAAGTTTATTCAACGCCTCATCATCTTCTATACCTTTAATTCTTGGGGCTTCCGTCCCGACAACAACTTTGAGTGGTCTATTCTTTTCAATTTCTTCATCGCTGATTTTAAAGTTTGTAAAACTCTTAATAAGTTGCGAGAGAGAGTAAATATTTTTATATCCCACGATTTTTGGAAAAAGGGTATATCTATTTTGATAGTCAATATCTTTTTGCCATTTTTCTTTTGCATAAAGTTGGAAAAAATCAAAAGTATTAAAGACATTCCCTTGCATCAATTTATTTGCGCTCATAGCACCAAAAAGAGACAACATTTGAAAATTGTCATCGGTAAATGGTGTAGCGGATAAAAAGATGGTATTTTCAATCTTTCTTTTTTGTCCTTCTGAAATGTACCTTGCTCTTTCTTGAAAGTATAGACACACGGAAATAAAGTTTTGTACCTCACCTCTTATGTTATAGTTTGCTTTGGTATCGTAAGCGTATACGTTTTCGGGGTAGCGCAAAGAGCCTTTAATATTCGCTTGTATTTTCCCCCCTTGTGCGGGTCTATCTTTTATTTTACCTCTCGACTCTAAAGTAGTTGTTACACGAGAACCTTTCTTTACATTATTAAAAGCCCTATTGAAGTTATGTACCTCATCCACGATAAGAGCATCACAACTTAAAAGGTTTATGTCCAACCCTCTGTATTGAGATAAAAATAGTTTTTCCGTTTGACCACGGGTACGCACACCTTTAGCAAATTGAGTGCTTTTATTGTCAAAAGATTGCACTTTACGTTCACCCTTTTTATATGGATTTGGTACACGTCCATTTAAGTATTGAATAGGTGAGGATTTCCCATAAACCCCCGCCATAAAGTCTACGCTTTCCTCTCCAAACTGTTGCGATACACTCAATTTAGGAATCGCCAAATGACTGCATAAAACAACACTATTTGGTCGTGATGCCCACTCTTTAAATTTACCTAAGAAAAGTGGTGCATCTTTACTTAATGTGATAAAAAAGTATGCAATCTCCTCCGTCATTTGAAGTTCTAAAGCCGTCTTTATCTGTGCCTTTGCTAACGATTCTAATGCAGGGTCAACGGCATCTCCACCCTCTGAGATTGTTATCTGCGTAAAAGGAAACTCTGCGTAAATAGCATCTGCTAATTCTTTTACATTTTTATATGGTGAATTTTTGTGATTTTTCTTCGCCCAAGGTAGAACCACCCTTTCCCAAAAAGACCTTATTCCATAGTAAGGAAACCATGCTGCTGAAGTTTCGGACTTTTTTCCTTTTAAAATCTCCATTGTCTTAACCGCAATCCAATTACTTGCGGGAACACTCATTTTCTTTTTATAGTTGTTATAAGGGTCTTCACTAAAAAACTCATCAACATCAATATCAAACGAAGGATTAGCCCTTGCGGTAGACTTCACGCTTGAAACAAGCACGGGGTGTGCGCCTCCTAACAAACTTGCCTCTCCTCTGCCTACTTTTGTAAGTGTCGCCCTTGTATTGGATAATTTCTCGTATTGATTCTGATATTTTTTATGAATAGATTCGAGTTTAGATATGATTTTTTTAAGGTCTCCACCATCTTCATCATCCCATTGAATTTCAGGCGATTTAGAAAGTAGTTCTTCATAAACTTTTTTCAGAAAGGAATTTTTTGCATCTACTGAAGCATCAGAAATGTCAGATATACGCCCAAACTCGACGTAATCATTTTCTCCAATATCCCAAAAATCAAAGTCTCCTGATTTAATTGTTTTGGTGAGTCCTGCAAGAGATTGTTGTGGAGTATCATTTATACGGACAATATCTGATATTTTATATTTTTCCGATTTTTTAAAAAAAGGATTTTGTTCAATCCACAAATTATCCTCGTATTGATTCTGATATTTTTGTTCACGAGGGGTAAGCATAGAAGTTTCATTATTCTTACCGTATTTATTCATTGCACCTCCAACGAGTTTTATCAAACCTTGCGTTGTTCCTTTTAAATTTTCTATCAACTGCATATCGTTTTTACTATATGCCATTGCTCCATCATATCCTGTGCCTTCAGATTTTTCGTCGAACTCAGGGTCGCCCTTGGCAATTTTTTTGCCTCTTAAAGTTGTATAATTCATAGACCCCAATTTTATCAACGTAATATTTGGGGGTAAAAGCCCGTTTACGGTTTGGAATTCACGTTTTATTTCTTCATCGTATTTTTTTGCGCCTTGAATTTCTTGTTCCCAATTACCTGCATCGTAAACTGCCTTTGGTACGCTTATAAGGACTCTTTTTGCATCTCCACGTAAAAACATATCACTAACTTTAGCAATAGAAGAGGTGGTTTTCCCGAAGCCTACTTCGTGTGCTAACAAACCACTATTCCCGCTCGCGCCAAGAAATCTCAATCCATCTTGCTGCGCTTTTCTTAACGAAAATCCCGCAGCAGACCCATCTTTCTTTAAAGAATCAGCGATAAAACGCGAAGTATCACCAAAAGCCCTATTATTTTCTAAAAATATAGGTATGTGGTCGAAGGGCTTAATAGAAAAATTGTTGTATTTAAGATTAAATAAAAATTCCATCCCCTTATCTAAATCCTCTTCCATAGCAAGTGCGTAAGCGAGAGTATATAACTCATCCCCCTCAATTCTTGCCATAGATTGCTTTTCATGGTATATACCTATTGCCCTTAACGAAATAAGCCGAGCAAGGTCTTTTATAACCTTTGGGTCATCAATATCGTAGCCTAAATCTTTTAATGTATCAAGAGAAAAATCTTTTAATCCTTTTTCTATAAATTTTGCGTCAAGTTTTGGCGGTTCTCCTGTTTGTTTTTTCGTTGTATCGTATGCTTTCCAATCAATTTTAATTATTCCCGTTTTACGAGGAGAATCATCATCTTTTAATTCTTTATTAGTAATAGATATACCTAAAGTCAAAAGGTTATGCGCTCCTGCACGAGCAGACTTAGGCTCGAAATAAAATCTTTGTATAGCTTCAGTTTTATCCAACTCATTATATCTCAACTTATCGGTTGCCCGTGCATACAACGAAGAACCATCCATCTTGTTTGTATACTGATTAAAAGCACCCTCACCCGAAACGGCGGTATTATAAGATAAAGCATTATCATACTTTTGTCTGAACATCTGCCTCACCTCGTCCCTATACTTTTCATCCAAAGACTTATTTAACTCCTTTAGAATTAGTGTTAACATACTCACATCACGATTAGCAGTATTCGTTTCTACCAAACCTAAAGCCAAAGTGATACGAGTAATCTCTTGCATCCTGTTTCCCTTGATTGTTTCCTTATCAAGTTCTGATTTATCTTCGTATGGGCTACCTACCCCAAGATTTCTAACCGTCTTTTCATACTCTTTTTTTGTGCCATGATGAAGCTTCATGAATTTTGGTGAAAATTCCTTTAGCAAGTCTTCGTGATTCTGTAAAACTTTATCCGAAAATTCTACTCCAAAAAACTCAGTTAATTCGTTTTGAAAAAGTTCAGTCTGAATCTTTGCTTGTGTCGCATAGAAATTGGAGTCAAGCAATACATCTGCGTTACAAAATATAGGCTTTCCTTCATCAAAAGAATCAATGAATAGATGTCCTGCAATTGCGCTATTTTTACACAAATCGAAATAATTTAAGGCGTAATCAATACCTAACAATCTTGCACAAAGCAATCTGTAAGGATTTATCTGATTCAAATACAGGTTATTTGCAACAATCCCCATACCCAAGAAATATCCAAGCAATTTTTCAGGATTGGTGAAAGTTGGGTTCAGATTGAAAAATGTCTCTTCAATGGTATATACATATTTAGACATGGTTTCCATAAACAAAGTTCTATTTAACCCTTTTGAATCGGTTAGTCGCTCCGTTGTCCTCTTTTTTGTTTGCTCGTATATAGTGCCATTATTCACCCTTATATTCTTTCCGTCTAACGTATTTACGGAGGTATAGTAGGATACGTGTTCATTTATTATTTGCACCGCTTCCCCATACGACAAATCGCTTTTGCTCCACTTATTCAAAGACAATGCGCTGATAGGGATTTTTTTTCCACGATACGGAACTTTCATCTGATGTCTAAGGATACTAATCGGTAACTCTAATACCTTTGCCTCTGATGCTTGCAACTCCTCAACTGATGGGGGTTGCGCTTTGGGGTTGAGTGGGTCATAGTTAATAAAAACCGAAGGATAGCTTGTGAAGCTATCAAAAATCATAACATTCAAAAAAGTGACTACCTTAACCTCAATTTCTATTATTTCCTCCTTGTATTGTGTCTGAGTTTTATAGAATTCAAAATCTGAGGTGTCTATAATGTACCCATCACTTGTTTTGAAAAATCTATAATCTTGTCTTTTCTTACCACTTTCTTTGACATAGTAAGAAAAAAGGTCAGGCACGGGAATTGTTTTTTCATCAATTTGAAACTTAATTGGGCTGCACTCATGTGCCGTATTAAAAGTGTAATCAGAGAATTGTTCTCCCGCCCTTGAAGGCATCCTCTGAATAATCTCGTCTATACCTCCGTTACCATCTTTTTGTGAAATAGCCCGTGAAAACTGTGTCCTTAAATTACTAAATTCCTCTGTATCAAGAGTAAGTACAAAATCAGGGGTCTTCATTCGGATGATTTCTTCTATATCTTCTTTACCCATAATAGGCTTTAAATTCATATCATTCTCATCATCAGCATTGAGTTTTTTAATTATTTGAACCCTGCAATTTGTAGCCTGTATGTCTTGATATGATAAACCTCCAATTACGGCTTTTTCAGCAATTAAGGTGTCTCTAAAGTTTCTTCCAACCTCCTTAGTCTGCATCTTTCTCTCTTCCTTAAAAATAGGAGGTTTTCCATGAGTATAAAAAGTTGCACTTAGAGAGTTATAATCACCATCTTTTTTTTCTTTACTATTGTAATATTCAAAGTATGTGCAAGCATAAATAATATCATTTGCAGAATAAGTTTGTAGTAGCGTTCGACCCAAAGAATCATTTGTAAGCCCAAGGACGCTATCGCCCATATTCTTTGTGCCATTGATAAAATCTTCTACAAAAAAGCAATGTCCATACTCTACACGCAATACGTGAGAATGAATCCACCTCAAACGGGCATCTTGACTCATCACGTCAATACCTTCCACTAATACCATAATAGTATCAATAATTGGCTGATACTTGGCTTGTAAACCAAGAGCCATTTCTTCATTTTGTAACTGTCTAATATCCATTATTCTTCGTTTTCTGTGGCTCTTGAAATAGTATTGTTAATTTGAATTAGAGATGTGCTTATATCCGTTCCGTCAGTCATAGCAATTAAAAGTTCTTGTATAAGCATTCTCTTTGCTTCTACATTTTGCAGTTGAATATATATATATTGCAAAGAACTACTGCTAATATTTTCCAATGCCACCAATATCTGTTCGTGCATTTCAGCCCGTTTTTGATAGCTTTTAATCATGTATTTTTTGGGTAGTTCTATCATACTCTCGTGTATTTTAAAATGTAATTATTTCCCGCATCTTCAGGAACATTAAAATCAAAGGTCGCGCCTTCAATATGAAACAACAATTCAACAACCGTTTCGTGCGTTTTAATATATTCTTCTCGTGGTACGATAACCATTAAAGTTCCGCCTTTACGTACAAAGGCAAATGACCTTACTGCATAGTAGGCTCGTGCATCTTTTTCTCCATGTTTAGCTAAAACTTCATCGTAATCTAATTCCGCAAATCGACACTTTGCAGGAGGGTGTGAAATAACCAAATCATAAGAGGGTAGACCATTCGTGTTTCCTATATAGAAGTATTCGGCAATAGAGCCAAAATCGTATCGTAGAAAATTATTTTTTTGCCTTCCGCTTGTAAGGGCTTTGGCAATCTCATGACAAAAATAGTCGTTGTTCATAATGTGGAAAGACGCACCATTGGGCGCACTCGTTATAGCTTTTCCGCTTCCCCCGTGGGTAATTAAAACCTCGCCATTAAATCTACGCTCTGCTTTTATACCGTCTTTCATTTCGGATGCCATATCCCAAACTTTTTTGAAAACTACACCTTCATTCAAATCTGCATCTTCACACTTATCGTATTTGAACAAAAAGTTTAAGTCCGAAAGACTATACACGTAGTCGTGACGTTTTAATAGAATAAACGACTCAATACTTTTATTTATTTCTTCTCTGCTTATCATTACTGTTCTTCTTTATTAAGGAAATCAACTGCTATAATTTGAACTGCGGGATATTTTCGGCTTTCAGCCATAGCCATAACGTCTGAGTTAATACTCGCAAAACCCTCTACCTCTTCTTTTGGCATAACTACGAAACTGCTATTAATTTCTTGAATCATGTTGGCAGGTAAGAAAACCCCACCATCCGTCAATACAATAACCAAAGTCTCAAATTTTTCTTCTCTTTGTCTTCGTATAATCTCTTCGTAGGCTTTGTCAAAATCTGTTCCTCCACCTCCCGCCAACATTAAAGCGTTGGCATTTGCAACTTGCATGGCTTTTCTAACTTGTTTATTAGGAAAAATATCTTTTATCTCTGTATCAATTACCATAACATATCCATCATAATCAGCCACGATTTGAGGGACGTATTTTGCCATTTCTTCCATATATGAACGTCCCGTACTTGATTTCATTGTCATTGAACCTGAAGTATCTACAATCGTAAAAACTAAATCTCCCCGCTTCTTTTGGCGAACTGACTCTTTTTCAGGAACATTTCTCACAAGGCTCTCAATATCATAATAGTCACGCCCACGAGTGCGAGTAGGTTTACCAAAGCCTTTTTTAACAAGATTTTTTAATTCTTTGAACCACTTAGGCTTACCCATTATAGGTAAAGTAACCTTTTGCCTGCTATCGCCTGTGCCGTGTCCCGCCGTGTTATCTCCCCTTACTTGAGCGGCAGCAGGAAATTCAAAAGGATTTTCATCTACTTGAGTAACAATCTCTTCTTGTTTTTTTCGCGCTTTTTCAAGTTGAACAGGGTCGAGTTTAGGGACGTGCTTATGCACTCCACAAGGGCGTTGTATAATTCCATCATCATTTGCCATTTCCGCTTCCGCAGGGCTTGGGTTGCCTGTAAGTCTGTTAACAATAGGTATTGTAATCTCCTTTGTTTCATTTAGGATTTTATCGTATTTTTTTTGTAATATATCCAAACTCATGACGCTTCAATTTGATTGATTAAATCCTCGAACTTATCCTTTTTACGCTTCAACTTATTTTTATCAGAATCCTTCACATTTTTACTGTTTAATAAATTGTCAATTCCTTCAATACTTTTTTTTGCGCTTTTTACGATTTCTTTTTTTCCTATTTTTTCCTCTAATTCTTTTTCCTTTTCTGTCAAAGGGACTTCTTCTTCACCTGTTTTATCAGGAACTTCTTCTTCATAAGTACCATCCTCTTGACCAATAGGAGTATCCTTTGTCCTTTCAACATCAGGGTCATTTGGCGGAATGCCGCCTTCTCCTTCGCCTTCTCCTTCTCCTTCTCCTTCTCCTTCTCCTTCGCCTTCTCCTTCGCCTTCTCCTTCGCCTTCGCCTCCGCCTCCGCCTCCGCCACCTTCACCACATTTTTGTTGACACTCTGATTTTGTGCCTTGTCCTTCACAATCGAAAAACCCCCACTCTGTACATAGTTTTATAGTACAATCATCATCAGGCTGAATCATGTGGTACGCATTATGTGCAATCTCGTATGCCCAACCCGATTCGTTTACGGGTAAATTATATTTAGGATACCAACGTGAGGGAACACACAATAATGTGGTTTTACGGAAAGCCAATATCGAAGCCATCATATCACAAACTTCATTTCCAAGAGAAGCATTTATTCGTACATCCTGAGTGATATTCGAGCAATATGAGTGGCATTTGCTATAATTGAGGCAATCTCCATTGAAAATATGTCCTAACTCGTGGGTTATGCCTGCTTTCATGATTTTAGGAAAAGCAAGAGTTAAAAAGAAATTGGTGTTGATTGCAATACGATATACATTTTTTTTCGAGTCCCATTTGCTATAAATAGTATGGGAATCCTTGTCATACATTAAAAATACATCATCAGGAAAATTGACAATCTCCTTTATTTTTCCAACTGCAAAATCAAATTGTTTTGGTGTTATTTGAGGAAGTTGTGTTGAATATGAAGATGGGTCGTTTGATGCGTTTATCTCACTCATAGGCACAGGCATATTGCGCTCAATCGTGTCTAAATACCACGCAAAGAACGTATCAAAATCCTCAAAAGGACTTTCGGGGAATTGTACATCTAATGCCATTATCCGTATGCCGCAAGTAATTTATCCAAACTTTCTTTTTTCTTTCCTGTCGCCCCTTTTGAGAAGACGGCAATAACATTACGTACCGCACCCTCTTGCCCTGCTGCTTTCATCGCCCGTAACGTAGGAACAATTTTAATTTGCTTCAACTGAAGCGAATTTATTGCATTCATAGTGCTTAACTTTTCAAGAGATTCTAAATCAACTTCTGCCGTTTCTTCCGAAATTTCGGATTCTTTGATGTCCATCTCAATAAAGGCGTTTACAAAACGTATAAGTTGATTTTTTTCATCCGAAGCTGCTTTATGCCTCACAATAAACTCAATTACTGAAGGGTAAAAATTCCCTACTATTTGTTCTCTTACGCTTGTGCCATCGCTTTCTTCTACTAACCCTAAGAGTTTACGCATCCAATCTATCGCCTCTGAGTTATTAGAGACGTTATTAGACTCTTTTTTCATATTCAGAAGAAGAATATTCGTAGCCTCTATTGCGTCGCCATCAGCGTTATCTAAGGCTTCTTGAATAATTTGCTTCAAAGCACTCACCTTAGTAGTAGAAGTAGATGGTGTTTCCCCTCCTGCCGTTTCCATAGAATAAGTACCTGAACCTCCTAAAATAGCAGATGCTAAACATTTGTAGATACCTTGCTGAAGACGTGAACTCTCTCCGCTATCCATTTCATCGTCTACACCAAAGTTATTTCTGATAATTTTGAATAAGGCAGATGTTTTGGTGCGAAGGTATAATTCTTCTTGACCTGATTTTTTACCTGCACTAATTGCGTTGAGAGTCCCTGAAGAAAATCCTGCCTCGTTAAAATCTTTTAAAAATTCTGTATATATAAAGTTACTACCTGCGTCATTCTGATTAAGCAGAGTAGGTAAAAATCCAAATTGCCATTGTAAGTTGACCTCATTCAATAATTTAAACTCAAGGTCTTCAGTCAACGCTCCCATTTGGCTATCCTTTGTTACATCATTAAGGCACATACGCATTCCTTCCAATTCCGTTGGGGGAGTTGTAACATACATTATTTCCTCGATGATTACGTGACAAAAACGACGAAACAAAGCATCTTCAATATCTGCCGTTGCATTCGCTATACCAATAATTCTTGAATCCAAAAGAGGCATATTGAGTTCTATGGATTCGTCAAGTTCTGCTTTCACTACCTCATAATTTGAACTTGATTTTACTTTTTTAGGCACTCCCGCACCTTTTCCTCCATTCAAAGTTCGCATAGAGTAGTCTTTTATAATACGCTCTCTTACGATATGAAGAAGAGGGGCGTATTTGTCTTGTTCGCTTTCGTCTACCTTATCCAACTCATCTAAAATGAGCCAAAAGTTTCCGTAACCAAGCAATGTGCTTAAATAAAGGCATAAGTCTCTAACGTCATCTCTTACTACGACATCTCCATCTTCTTGCATCTTAAATAATTCAGCATCGGAATACAATTCTCTTTGCACCTCCATTCCTTTATCATTCAAATAGCTTGTAGCTAAACTCTTTCCGAGTTTCACAAGTTTCATGTCTTGCTTTTTAATCGTGTTGCTATCCCACTCCCATAGGAATAAACCTTCAAAAATGCTATTTAAGGCTATGTAATTTTTTCCTGTTTTACATCCTGCTTTATCTCCGTCAAAATGGTCATCTATATATTTATCGAAAATCTTTTTTCCATTTGTAACATACGATTCAATTAAAAAAGTGTTTGGAAACCAATTAGGTTTATAAAACTCTAAAGTGTCTCCACCTGCTCTTTTTCCTGTTAATCGTGGTAATCCTTCTATATTAGAAGGTTTTTCTGAACCGATATACAATAAAGATTTTGGCATACGCCATCTTTCCGTCATTTCAATGACTGAATAGGACTTACCAATAGATGATTTACCGAGCAACAAGAATGGAATGTCATATCGGATTAGTTGTTTGACAAGTTCTATTGTCCTGTCGCCTGAAAAAATTGCTTCTGCCATTATATATATAGTTGAAAAAAGTGGTATTTAATGTTTAAAGGTAAAAAAAAAGGTGATAAAATACCCCCCTTTTCATATTTATATACTTTACCCTCTGTTTCGTCGCAGTCAAATTCGACTCCATCCCCTTCTTTCTGATTTAATTCACTTACTATTTCGCAAGTCGTTGCTTCTCCTCCTTGAAAATCATACTTTTCCTCAGAAGCCATAGAACGCTTGTTTATTACGCCTTCTCCGCCTTCCATTTCTACCATTTCTGATTCTGCTACCCTTACAGGAATACCGCCTTCCTTATGGCTTCTTCCTTCAAGTAATTCTCCACGATAACGCTTACTCATTATTTTTGTATTTTTGTTAAAAATAAAATCATGGCTTCTCAAATCCCTACTCAATATCTCGACAAAAAAGGTAATGCTTCAACTCTTGGCGTAGGACTTTTTGCGCTCACAACTTTTGTGCTAATTTACCAAATATATTTCTATCGAAAATTTATTCAAAGCATTGAAAAGAATTCAGATATTGATGAAAGGTTAGCAAGGCTCGAAAGGCTACAAATGGAGTCAACAAGTGTTACGTAAAATAAACTTATTATTACCAAAAATATCCTTTATAGGGACATAAAATACTTTTCAGGAGGGAAATACATCTCTCTCATTTTGTCTAAAGGCAAGTGAGCGACGTTTTCTATCCTCTGACCACCCGCACAATTAAAAGGTGTTTTTCTTGATTCCATTTTCATCGGCATTAAAAAGTTGCCTTTTTCATCGCTAACCTTCCAAAAAAACACCCTTTTATCAGGGATTAAAACGGCGAAAACAAAGAATGGAACTTCAAATGCTCTTGATGATACCATTACACCTTTATTTATTTTATCTGCGCTGATAAGAAGTGACCCCCTTTCTTTGAGCAATTCAAAATTCATGTTCCTGCTCTTTACTTCCACACAAGCCTTGACTTCTCCATCTCTAATTAAAACGGCATCAAGCCATGCTCTTTCATATTTAGAGGTCGATGAACTTGCTACCTCGCATTCGTAGACGTGTGCAATAATATCTAAGGTGGTGTCACAATACTTGTCATATCCTTTTTTAAGAAATGTCTTTGTCTTGTTGACGGGTAGAACGTAATCTGCTTGCTTCATGATTTTCCGAAATCTATTGAACTTTGCCCCTTGCTTGTTTTGTGCATGAGCCGAATTTTGCGACAAATAAGGTCGGTAAAACTTTTATCGCCCTTAAAATTTGTTTTTATTTGAAAGGTTATTTCAACAAGGTCGTCCAAGTTAAATTCCTCTAATTTCTCAGTCCAATCTCCAAAAAGAGTAAAAGCTATTTCTTGGCGAGGTTGGTTTTTATACTTTTTACTTATAACAAGGGTGCTAATTCCATCTTTAATCGGATAAATACTCTCTATTTTTCCTACTAATTTCATTTAAGGAGTCTTTAAGACCGCAATTACACGAATTAGTTCGGGGTATTGCTCCATATAGGATACTGCTGACTGCTTCAGCCTCGTCCCAAGTATAAGTGATTTCAGCTTTTTCACCTTGAATAAGAATAGGTGCGATTTTGTCGATGAGAAAGCACATATCACAAGATAAATCCAAGGGACAGTTAAATGCCTCCTCCAACGCTTTCCAAATTTCAGGATATTCATCTGCTATTTTTTCAAATTTCTCCCACAACGGAACTCTCAAGTTCTCGTTCTCCGTTAATTTCAAATCTATCATCTTTTATTAGACTTAATTTGTCTCTTAAATCTAAACCATCCGCAACCAAATTTTCAAACAATTTTTGAGTTGCTATAAGTTTACACCTATTTAGCACGATTATGGCAGGTGTTTTTGCCGTATGATTATTTATCTCATCAATAATTTGCTTACGTGAAAACTCATTTTTTACGTCTCTCTGCTTTTCCTTTTTTAATAATCTCTTCGCATTGATGAGAATCTCCCTTTTTTCATCATCTGACAATACAATTAAATTAGCCTCCGTCAACAAGTCATAGTAAGCGTGAACTTGCCATGCGACTTCTTCTTCATCACCTGATTTAAAATCATCCCAAATTGCTAAAAGACTTTTTATTCTTAAAATCTTTAGTTCTTCTTCAGACGGCTTATTTTTTTCGCTCAATAACTTAGACTCATGCTCATCTAATTTTATATTGTATTCTGACCAATGGGTAGTTTTATATTCTTTATACGCATTCAAAATTCCGCTAACGTACAAAGGTGAAAAATTCTGATAGTGATTGGGGTCTACGTTCAATTTGTGGGCTACCGCTAAATTAAAGGCATTTACAATTTCATCTAATGTCAATTCTCCATAGTTCTTTTTCATAAAGAACAGAATCATTTTCATGTCTTCTTGGTCAGGGACTTCCTTGATACCAAGAAATTTACACCATTTCATAAGTATAGTATAAACCCGCTGCCATCCGTTCTCAGGTAAGTCTTTTAACTTCTCTTTAAAGGACGCACTAATGATTTTTTTTGTCTGCTGACTCAGTTTCAACGAATTGAGTAAAGTCAATTTCGTCTGCGTCGTTAATTGCGTTGTTGTATCGCTCTGCTTTTGTAACATGATTTGAAATTTTTAGGTGCATAGATAATTTGGGGTTTTGCGGATGCTCGTTCAGGTAGCTATCAAACTTATTCCCAAACAAAGTTACGGGACGAAGGTATATTTCTTGTTGCGTTCCTTTCCATACTTTTCTCTTATTGTCTATTACTTGACAAAAATCTTTATAAGTATAACCCTCTTTTAATCTTGCATCAATATCTTTTTTTGTTTGTTTGTTGCTTGTTCTATATTTCTTTCCTGTTTTATCATTCAGGTAATCAATTATCTCTTGTCGAACCACCTCGTAATCGTCTTGTGTTTTTGGTCGCTTTTGTTGTTTCAACTTTGTGTCAGGTTTGTCCCAAGTTTGTTCCAACTTTGTGTCAGTAACACTCATAAGTGTTTGAAATCCAACACCTCCTCTGTACCAAGTTTGTCCCAAGTTTGTTTCACTTTTGTCCCAAAATTGTTTCACTTCTTCCATGTGTCGATACAAGCCTGAACGACTATAACCATGCTTTTTACACAACTCATTGAATCGAAATTGCACAGGCAAGTCATCCATGTGTGAGGCTATTTCAACCCACATAGAGACAAATTTTTTGCGCTTCGATGAAACGATAAGGTATTTCCAAAATAAAGGGGTCATCAGAACCCAAAATCATCGTTTTTTTCTTCCAATGGAGGTATGGTGTCATATACTTCTACGTCACCTTGAGTATTTTCTACCTCGATTTTATTAGACACCTGCTCATATCTTCTTTTGTGAGGGACGGGAATTGCATCATGCTCCACAAGGTCATTTGGAGTAACGTCCAACGCAACGCATAATTTGTTAAGCGTCTCAATTGTCATGTTTTTTCTCTTTCCGTTTCGGTATTCAGTAAGAGCATAATATTCAATCTTTAGCCCTTTCTCTTGCAACGTGCGTTCTAAATCTTTAGTAGTCATCTCCTTTTTATGAAGAATCTTGTGAAGTTTTGTAGTGCTTTTCATTTTTTTGTGGGGTCTTTTGTCAATTCTTCAGATTGTTTAGCATAATATTCAAACATTTCATCATCGAAAGAGGGGTCAATAGTGTCATAACGATGTAAACAAAAAGCCGCATAATCCGTTGTGAACTTAGCACCTTTATAAATAAAGCCTTGCTTATTTTTTTGGACTGCTTTATTATATGCCTCTGCTAAGTCATTGTATGTGTCAATCGTTAGAAAAATGTTTTCCTTTATTTCAAACAAATGCTTTTGATATTTGGCTCTTTGTAGAGAAATATCTGTTTCGCTTTTTTTTATTGCTTTCGCTTTATAATTAGGTTTTGCCATACTGCAATATATATTATAAGATATAGTTGTTAGGATTAGTAATAATTTTCTTATTCACATCTTGTTGTGAAATATCAAATCATTTTAAAAAAGTTTATCATCTCCTCATCTATAAACGGAGATAAGGCTTCAAACATTCTTAAAGACATGAGTTCTTGTATGCGCTTCTTTTTTTCGTCAGTAATTTCCCAATCGGGAAAATTAGGATTTGCTAAAGTTGGGTATGGGGGTCTATTGGGACTTATATGAATGCCTTGAATCGGTCTAACATTTACACCTTCAAGTGTTATAGGAAGCCCATGTACAGGTACGACTAAATCATAATTCACAAACTCATCATAGTAATAGTGTGGTGCATCGAAGGGGGGAAGTTTCTTTACCCACTTATCTTGCAACCTTATCTGCTCCATGTAGTTATCAAGGTTTTCTTTCCATTCTTCGGAGTAGAAGGCTTCGGTCTTCACACACATCGTTCCACTCACCTTATCTGATTCACGTCGCTTCAAAGCAAAATAGTTGCTTTCAGGAGATAGTTTTTCAAGTTCATCAAAATCTTGCACGAGGTCTTTTTGAATGTGCATTATATCAATGTCGCTAATTTTCGTCCATTTGCTTTTAAGTTCAGGAATAAGATAAAACCTTGCCGTCGAGCCACAAGGTAAAGTCTCAAAGAAATAACCTTGAAGCGGCTTTATTAAATATCTCTTCGGAAAGTACGCTTCTAATAAGGCAAGAGCATCTTTATATTTTTCAAGAAAATTAGAATAATTTTTTACTCTTATTTCTACTTGAACATCATCATTTGTAATTAAAGGGAAAAAAATAAAAGGAATTACGAACTTTTCGTATTTCTCATTATCTATTACGGAAAATAAAGTTAATTTATTAGTATTATTCATTATATGCAAGTGCTTTGTGAGTAAAAGATGTATTTTTCTTCTCCTGTTTTATTATTGACCCAAAATACTCTATTTCTTTCAACTCCCGTAATTAAACAAGTATTTTCTTTATATTCATAACCAATTGAATTAAAATAAGTCTCAATAATATTTTTACTCTCTTTTTTAAAGTAGACACAATCTGTAAGCCACATCATAAAATGGTCTTTAGGTAACAATTTTATCGTTTCATCCATAATTCTATTTACCTCATTTATTATTGCCCAATAGTATGGTCTTAAATCATCATCTTTATTTAATTTAATTAAACCCGTACCTTTTCCAAATTCATAATTCTCTTCATAGCTTTTTTTATTTAAACTACCAATAGACGCAACCAATCCTATTTTTGAATTTTTTCTTTTATTCCAACCTTTAATAAATAACTCTTCGGAAATAAACCCAAGATTAAATGCCGTTCTCCAATAGCAAGCGTTCAAATCAATCTCAAGCAAAGTCTCTTCGCTTTTTTCTGACTTTTTTAACGCATTAATATTAAAAGCAACCACTTTTGTCCCTTCTATATGAAAAGGCGATTCTGCTCCCTCATCTATACGCTTGCGAATTTCTCTCCTTACCATCATTATGAATTCCAAACCATTCATTCGTTTATCCCCTTCTAAACCAAAAAAAGTCCTCTTCCTTGTCGTTTTTCCATACGCATCAAGAAAGTGGACTACTCTTGACATCCCACTCATGACAACCTTAAAGGTTATCTCCTTTTTCTGTAACCCCCTCACATAACTTGTGTATTCGTCTATGTGAGATTTTTCGTTCATTCTTCTTTTTCTTTATTAGGTGAGGTAAATGTCCATTTAGCATCCTCAAACGCTTGATAAGATTGCTCTACAATCCAATCTATATTAGTTCGTAATGCTTTAATATTACTTAAAGCTGATTCTTTATTTTGAACGGGGTAAAATTGATGTAAGTGAGCGTCTTCTATATCAAAATCACGATAAAACTTATCTTTCATCTGTAACGTCATAATAATCGCGTAGTAATTAAAAACACGAACGGCGTGTGCAGTTACTTCAAAATCATATTCAGTACCGCTAATATTTACTGATAGGTCGTGAGATACTTCGGGTATTGGTGCTTCCATATAAAAAATAATCGTGTAATCAAATATAAACTCGCAACTCCGTCTATTTACTTACGTCACTCGTAACTTTTAATTTTTTATACACTTTTATTCTTCTCTTAATCGCCTCTCATCTCTGCAATCCTCAATGTAATTGATTCTATCCTCCATATCCCAATCCGCATATTCAATCTCAGTACCATCCATCTCTATATGGTGTATTGCCATATTAGGGTAAGGGAATTTTTTCTCATCAATAGATTTAGAAATGAACTCCTCTATTTCTTTTGCAATTTCTTCAGGGAAATCCTGTGAGGTCACTTCAAATGTAATATTCACATGGACGTGTCCTCTGCTATACTTATTTTCTTCGTCGTCGTAACTCATGACTTCAATTCTATTGTTTCTACTTTATCAAGAAACCACTCAGGGGCAGTAGCCTCATAACCTTTTTCAGAAACCTCAAAGTCGCAAATACTTGCGGGAATCCAAAATGCTTCATTGTTTATTCCCATTTTTATAAGATATGCTTTTGGGGTAGCAACGACTACTTTTCCATAGTCTTCCATGATTCCATGAATCAATACTTCTTCTTCTTTTTGGGGTGTCATTTTATTGGGGTTTTATTATTAGAGTCTTATCGTCAAATGTAGCTTTATATCCGTAATTATCAGCCATAGCCGCTAAAATATATCGGAACTCAATGCCAAAATTTTGACCTTCATACAAGAATTTTTTATCTTTTTGAATTATTGCCGTATTACATTGGTTAACAAATATTTGATATTCCAAATTAGTCATGACTCAAAGTAATTTTTTTGCAATATTTTCAAAATGATTTGCACGAGTAATATGCTCTAAGGCTAACTGCTCCTCATACATGGTCATTTTTTTAGAAGATAGGCTTTGGTATTTCATTCGGCTTTTGTGCGCTTGATTAACCAAGTGACGTTGCATCTGTTCATTATTCTCCTTGATTTGAACATTAGAGACAATCTGTCCATTTTTTTCTTGTGTAGTCATAGCATAGGGGTTTTAGTTTCTTCTGTTGTAAAGATGTAACAAGTATTGTTTATTCCCAAAGATATATCCATGTAGTTTTCAACATTTAATTGTTTAAGGAGCAAAAAACTCACTACTTCATTTGCCCATTTACATAATTCAGCGTCCAAAGTTTTCATATCTTCGTTTTTTTTTTAAAATAATTATATGACACTAAAAGTTAACACAACAAAACAATTATGCGATGAAATTGCGAGTGCCTTAGAAGACCACGCAATAATCCCTTACAATCAAAAAAAATTAACAAGTGACATCATTCAGTATTATTTAAGCCGTTATATGAAAAATTTTAAAGAATGCAAGTGTTAAATATTTTTATACTTAATACTTGCAAGTTTGCTTTTAACATTATAGTTTAGCACATTATTAAGCGGTTCGGGTAAAGTCACATTTTCCTGATTGTTTTACAAGTGTAACCTATGTCCTATATGTGATTAGAGTTTTTATATTTTCATCTATTTAATACGCTCCACCACTTCTTCATATAACGCGAAGATGAAATATGTCAGCGAAAAAGAGGGGGAGTTAAACACAATGGGTTACGATTGATGGACAGAGAGTAGGGGGGCTAAACGTAGCTTCCCTATTTTTTTTTTGTCCCGTGGTGTAATGGTAACACACCTGTTTTTGGTACAGGCATTCAAGGTTCGAGTCCTTGCGGGACAACATTTATTTAAGACAAAAAAAGCCGAGCATAACGCTCGGCTTTCCTACATACCATATCTGCCAATATGTTTACCGCTATCCTCATGCACAAGGCATTCGAGTTACTATATGTATTCTTTTAAAGAAATTGTTATTTATTTTCATAACCATCTACTCTTGGGAGCATAAGTTTATCATTATTTAATCCTCCACCTAAATCGTGAGAAAGTGTTACTATAATGATACTTTTAGCATTGTCCTTTCCACCATTAAAACCACCTTCTTCTGCAAACTTACAGAAGCCCTCAACTTGTGCGTGTATTTTTTCTCCAAACGTGTTTTCCATAGCATAAGCACCAAACTTGGGGTCAATAGAGTATGATTTTAATTGCTCACCGAGATATTTATTCAATAATTCGGTAGTTGTAGAGGCGTTAGCCGTAGATTTTCCTTGTAAATTCATCAGACTCTGTTATATGAAAAGTTAGTATCGAAGTTAGCGTTGCAGTAAAGGACTGCTTCTATAAGACTGTCAAACCATTGGTGGACATACCCTGTCTTATAGCTTGAGATGATGTAACGGTATTCAAACTCATTCTCATCTTTTCGTGAGAGCGTTAAGTACGGATAAGAATGCTCGAAGTTTGTGAGGTCTACTTCTGTTTTTCCTTTGAACGTATTTTCAGTAATAATCATGTCGCTTTTTTTAAAAGATTTTTGAACGATTAGCTATACTGCTAATGTAAAGCATACTTTACCAATATCCAAATTTATAGGGGAAAATTATCATCACACCAAATTGGAGTCTTTTCACCTACATAAGAACCACTCACATTAAAATAGAAGTATTCTGTGGCATCTTCCTCATTCATATCTTCTTGCAAAATTGTTAAGCATTTAGAAACAGAGTATATTAACCTCCCTGAATCTTCGTCAACACCAATTATAGCATCATCAAATCCATCTGCTTTTAAGAACTCCGATTCTTCAAATTTTTCTATTATTTTTTGTAACATGATTATTTCTTTGTTGATGTTTTTAATATTAGGTCTTTATTGTTAATGCACCATTTAATTCCTAAAATTCGCATTAATCGTTTGTTTTTTTCTTTTAACCTATAATTTTCATTTTTTAAAAATTTTATTTCAAGATTACTGAAGTTTACCTTTTCCATTATTTATCTATCAAAAAATATTCCTTTTCTTGTAAAGTCATTTCTGAAAGTAAACCGACTAACTGAGTAGCCTCTCCGCACTCATCTTTCGTTACCTCGTAGACGCAATCTCCTAATATCTGAATCATTATTTCTTTTATTTTACTTGTGTTTCCGAACTTTCACCCATCTCATCATCTTTTTGCGATATAGTTATTTCTTCTTCATCACATATTTGGAGTATTTCTTCTTTAATTCTCTCAACATTTTTCCAATAAATAGTGTGTTCGGAGGATGGATTGTAAGCCCCTCTAACTAAATAAGATACAACGGTGTTGGGTTCTAATGTTAGAAATCCGTGGGCGTATCTTTCATCAACTAATAGAGCCTCATTCTCATCGAGGATATAGAAGGAACTTTCTTTAGTTTCTAAATCGTATAGGATGTCCATTATGCTTCCTTTTATAACTTTTATAAATTTAGTTTGTGGGGGGGAGGTTTGATAGTGCATTCCTCTAAAGGTAAATTTTTTATCATTTACACTAATATTGACTTGCTCCCAATCGTTACAATCAATTGGTGTGAAAGAACCCCTATTATCTTTGAATGTGAGGTGGCGTTTTAACTTTACTTTATTGTTCATCATTTCTATTTTAAGAATGTATCCCACTTTTGTTTCAAAAATGTTTCGGCAAGTTCTTCTCCAAACTTGGTTTTTGTACAATATTTTTTTAAAGTTTTAGCGTAAGACTCCGCTAAAGTTATTTCCTCCTCTTTTGCCCACGTCCAATACATTGAAATAATTCTATGAACGTCAGCTTCACTACACTCCCATGCTTCCGACACATTAATCAATAATGTTTCTCTTAAATCAGTTAACTCTAACAAAGCTAAAACTTGACTTTCTTTGTTCTTTTCAATTAGTTCTCGATAAGCCTTTGCATTATCCAAAGACAAGCCACTAAGGTTGTGGGAAATTTGATTACACTCCCAAATAAAATCTTCAGGGAATGTATTAATTGCAGGGGGCGTTTGCATTGTATTAGTTTTTGGGATTCTCTTTCCTAATTTTTGTAAAGTCATTTTAAATCTTTTTTACGTGTCATAGTATCTACCTTCTCAAGCAGTTCCTTTATCTGCATAGTAAAGAATCCTTCCGCAAAGATGGGGTTCTTACCTGCGTCTACTGCCGCTTGAACCTCCGCTTCTAAATTTAGAGCGTGATTCTGCAAGGCATCTTTAATGAGCATACGCTCCATTCCGTTAAACTTTGTCATTGTTATTTTTTATTGGGTTGAGGAATATCTTCAGAGGCTACTCCACCTTTTGAAATTGGTGTTTCCAATAACAACTTTGACAAGGCAAAGTAAGCTGCTATGTTTTCGGTTTTAATGGAGTGTTCTATAAGTTTAATTTTATGCTCTTTAGAGCATTTAAGAAGCCATTGATTGAATTTTAGGTCGTTCATTTTATTACTTTAATCCTCTCCGAATAGCGTGAGCATCATCGTGAATTTGGTCAATAGAACTACTTAGAATTGATATTTGTTCTTGGGATAATATATTTAATTCATCCATAGAATTTAATTTATCTTCTAATTTTTTTAATGCGTTAAGAAAATCTTTCATAATATTTTTTTTTTGAGGTCGTTCATTTTATTACACTTAAAAGCCGAGTAAGGGTCGGTCTCCCACCATTGTATCTCCAATCTGACCATGGAATTTTTTTTCTTCTACTTTAATATTACACGTTGAACTTGCTCTCAGTATATTCAATAATCTTCCACTTAATAACTTACATCCAATGTCGTATGTTTTAGTGCTTGGGTCTTTACCTACTTGGATTGAAACCTTCTCTGATTTAGTGTAATGTGTGACGTTAACTTGTAGCATAATGTTTGATATTTAGGGGGTTTAAATAAAGGGGGGGATTTCACCCCCCCCTATTAATTAATACGATTGCATCAATCGTTCAGAAGGTGCGGTTACGACTTCTCCTTCAGCCACCTTCATCTCTATCGTATATCCTTCCTTAATATATTCTTGACATATAATGTGAAGGTCTGAGAAGTATTCTCGCTTGGCTACTTTATGACCTTGATGGGTTTTTTCACCGTTATAGAACTCATTTATTAACCACGCTCTATTTCCTTTACCTCCATAATCTTCGGTGTACTCTATTATAACTTTTCTTGTATTTTTCATAATACTTAATATTTAGGGTTTAACTCTACTGCTAATGTAAAGCATACTTTACCAATATCCTAATATATATTCCCAATAATATACAAAAAACAATAATTATAGGCGCAAAACAATAATTATAGGGGCAAAAATTACCTGCGTTGCTTTAACGGAGGTAAATAATAAAAAGAGTGAAGGCTGATATATTATAACAGTTTCCCTTCGTCACAAGCGTCCTTGTTGTCTGTTGCCTTCACTCTTAATAATATAAGTGGAAAACTTACGCATCGTCTAAGTTTTTACCTTCAAACCACTTAATACATTTTTTCTTTTAAAGCACTTTGCTCTTTATAGTATGCCATCACCTCTACGTCATTAGACGAACCCTCTCTTTTACTTCTTCCTCCTATCATCACCTTACCAATAAGGTCTTCTATATTACCTACGATAATTCCGTCATTGCAAGCCCATATTACAAATGCAACTTCAGTTTTAGGGTCATTTTTAAGAGTTTCGTATATGTCACATAACTTCCGTGCTGAAATAGGTAGTGAATAAGCATCTTTGATATTCTTATGCCTCCCTTTTATCTCGACATACGCAAAAGTATTTGTTTTTTTAGAAAAAACACGATAGTCTATTGGGTCAAATTCCCCAAGTTTTTCATAACAATCATTTTGCTCTCCTTTAGTCCAAAGTTTAATTGCTCTCTCTTCTCGCTCTAAATTTTTCGGGGTTTCAAATTTTTTGCTCATTTATAGTTATGTCTTTATGTACCAAAGTGGTACACATAGGTTTATAATCGTATTATATTGACATTAAGAACTCCGCCCAAACCTATCCATTCCACCAATATTGGGAAAGCCTTTCGGCTCATTTATTGAATCCATGTATTCACCACATTTTTCGCATATAACATCATGAATAAATCCTTTATTCTCTACATATTTAATAACACTTTTCGTTACTTTTTTAACCTCATCATTGCATTTGCATTTATAGTCCATCACTTACTTGATTTTTTTGTATTTCATCCCATACGTGTTTATGATTGTCTATAAGAATACGCTTTAGTCCTTGCAGTTCACTCCATAAATCCTTAATAACATTAGCTTGATTCTTTATAGTTATGCTATCTCGTGTTACAAGGTTTATTTCCTCGGTAGTATTCGATTTGTCCTGTACCTCCATTATTTAATTATTTAATGGGTTAAATAAACAACATATACAAATAACCACCAAAATCTTCCCCAAATAGATACAAAAATTAATTCACATTTTATTTTAAAATCTTTAAGCCTTTTACTTAATCGCATATTCCATATTCCGAAAGAAAGATTAATAAATCTTCCACTCCTATAATCCCATCACCATCGAAGTCTCCTTGACAATCTTCTTGAATACATGAAGCATAGGAGGGATGCTCATTAAGTAAGGGGTAAACAAAACCATCTCCATTTAAAACAAATGCAGTTCCTATATCAGCACAATATATTATAGTGTATCCACCTGCGGGTAAACCGAAGTAGTGTGCTGCCCCATCGCAATCTTGGTATTGAAAATTAGTCCACTTTTCTGCCCCTACCGACGTAAATACGTGTTGATTACATTGAGAAAATGCAAATAACGGAACTAACAATAATAATAATAAAATCCATATTTTTCTAATCATAATCAAATATACTTATTATTTACTGCTCAATAATTTGGACAATACTGCTCATGTTCGGTTATTATCATTAGTAAATCATTTTCCCTACTTCAGTTAAACTACACCAATGGCTTGGGCTACAACTCGGAGTGAAAGTTGGATTTGGAATAACACCTAATCCTGTTGCCTTGCTTCTTCCTACAATAACATTTTTTGAAGGAACACCAATACTTACGGCATCTCTTACTGACTCACTTGTAATACTACTTTTTGCGTATGGCTCTACGATAAACATATAATTAAGGTTGTACCCTCTTTCTCTTAATGCGTTAGCCACTTCTTTTGACTTAGAGCATCCTGACGAAAAAAGAACAATATACATTTCTTTTTTACTATTACTTATTGCACTTAAAAGCCCACTTAAATCATTATACCTAAAACCCTGAACATCTTTAGAATATGATACCCCATCTTTTAACAGTCCTGCTTGGCTATAAATATCTAAATCCCCACTCCTATTATCTAATCCTCCTAATAATAGGATGGTTTTTGGAGTTCTATATTGTTGAATAACCCGTAAGACATTCCCTCCTGATTTGGGCGTGGTTTGTGGCGTTCTATATTGTTTAATAACCACGTAAGTCACTAATCCTATGGCTAAAACCACTAATGTACTTAGTGTTATTTTCTCTCTTATTTCCAATGTAATTGCTTATTTTAAATGTAATAATAACTTAGGTACTTTAACATTAATAAAGCTAAGATTATTTTTTTTGGTTTTTAAAAAAATACCATCCGCTTTCTTTTTCTTTTTGCAACCTGTCTCCACCCTTTGCCTTGTAAAAATCTAAGGCTTGGTTTTCCCATAGCTGCCACTCTACAATCTTATCTACAAGTTCATTCATATTATCTGCCTGAAGAAATAACTCTCTATCTTCTCCTTTTGTAACTCTAAGTTTTATTTTCATCTTATTTCTGTTTTAGTGTTAATAATAGCCCTATTTTAAGGGGTTATTGCCGTCAAACATTTACCAAGTTCTTGGATTTTTGGC
>TARA_R110002050_G_scaffold99806_2_pt1 | contig 31956 bp, 33 predicted proteins | sample TARA_R110002050 | Tara Oceans TARA_R110002050 (sample SAMEA4396988) | marine metagenome | biome: Polar Biome; feature: [DCM] deep chlorophyll maximum layer (ENVO:01000326); material: water (ENVO:00002006), including particulate matter (ENVO:01000060) such as... | depth 25 m
GCTTGCTTCGGGGATAATCGGTTTCAAGAAATTTTTATTAAAATTTATAACTCAAACCAACGGTATAATAAGTCTGTAATTTGTTATCTACATCATCAAAAGAAGTTGCAGTAGCCGGTGTTTGTGCTAAGGCATAGTTAAGCGCTTCTTGTTTGTTATTTCTTAAGCCAAAGTCAAAACCAACACCAATCATTTTCCATAACGTGTATCCAAAAGAGTTACTCCAGGTCCAGTTAGAATAGTCTGAACTTTTATAGCTATTGAACATGGACAGGTTTGTTTTAAAATTTACTGCTCCAATTTGTCTGGTATAATCCGTAACAATTTTTGCTCCTAGAGACGATTCAAAAACGGTGTTACTTTTACTAAATACAAAATTGTAGTTTAATGGATGAATGACAACTATTAAATTATCAATGGGTGTCCAGGTAGCTCCAACTCCTAAGTCTAAATAACCAGGGTCGTTAAAATTGTCTAAAAGCGTTGTTCTGTATTCCATTAACGTAGAAGCCGCTAATGTTTTTGTTATGTTTCTACCGTATAATGAAGAGATATTAAATACATCTGTAGTTGGTTTAAAACGATCATCATCCAATGGATTGTCCTTATTATCTAATTTCACCCAGTTTAAATTGGTAGTTAATGAGTTTCTCCAAAAGAATTTTTCCTGAATTAAATTGGCATAACCGTTTGCAGTAATTCCAATATTTCCTGATGAATTATTAGGCACTCCTTGAGCGTACCAATTGTTGAAGTTTGATAAACTACCGCCAATGGTACCAAAAGCAGCGGCTCTCCAACCTGGAAGTGCATCAATTTGTGCTTGTAAAGCATTGGCTTCTGCTTGAAAAGCATCAGATGAAGCCTGTTTTTCAGCTTTTTGTTTTTGTAATTCTTCTTTTGTTTGTGCATTTATCGACATCATTCCGATAAAAAAAGTTAAAAGTAAAAGCGTTTTTTTCATGTTTATTATGTTTATTCAAAATTTGAGCAAATTATAATATTTGTATGACATTATTTTTGTAGTCTTTAAGTGTTTTTACACGAAAGTTTTAATAAAGTCACAAAGAGGAATAGTTATTTATTTTTAAATAAGGGGACCGAAGAACAAGCTTCTCCGTACATGATGGATTGCGCAACCGGTTTAAGTTTAGTTGCAAGCATGACGTAGGCATTTAGTGGCACGGGTTTATTAGAACACCCTTTAATAATTATAGGTTTATTTGCAAATTCAGATACATCTAAATTTTCCAAAACCTCTTGATAAATAGAAGTTTCCAGTAAATCAAGATTGCCAATAACTGTTTTTTTTGTGAAAGGCTCCAAATTGATACTGATTAAAATAAATGCCCAAGCAGGAATGATAGCATCACTACTGCAAGTTAAAGCAACATACATATCTTTATATTGCGACCAATCAAATTGATTTGTCTGCTCCCTGAAATCTTTTTCACGCAATACCAATCCTTCAAAAAGCCAGTCTTTAATATCAAAAAGTACGCGCTTTCCTTCAGGATAATAATCTTCAAGATTGATGGTTACTAATTTACTATTCGCTACGCGATTTATGATTTCGTCTTGCATTTTTAATTTAGACCTTTCGTTTACACTCAAGGTGACATTTACAATTTTAATTATAAATTGGAATTACTGAAAACTGAAACTGATTACTGTGAACTATTTTAAAGCATTCCTAGTTCCAACTTCGCTTCTTCACTCATCAATTCATGAGTCCATGGTGGATCAAATGTAATTTCCACCTCTGCGCTCTTAACTGCGTTAAGTGATTTAACTTTTTCTTCAACTTCCAAAGGCAACGTTTCTGCAACAGGGCAATTAGGTGTTGTTAAGGTCATTAAAATTTTCACATCATAATCCTCGTTAACAAATACGTCATAAATTAATCCCAGTTCATAAATGTCAACCGGAATTTCAGGATCGTATATGGTTTTTAAAACGCCTACAATTTTTTCACCTAGTTCTATAGTATCTATTTTTACTTCGCTCATTTTAATTTAATTGGGTTTGGTATGCAATAGCATACATTTTTAACTGTTTAATCATACTTACCAAGCCATTTGCCCTTGTTGGAGACAAATGCTCTTTTAAACCAATTTTATCAATGAAGTCTGCATTGGCTTCAATAATATCTTTAGGGTGTTGGTTTGAAAATGCTCTAATTAATATGGCAATGATCCCTTTTGTAATAATGGCATCACTATCAGCAGTGAAATATATTTTATCATCTTTTAATTCGGCATGAAGCCATACTTTACTTTGGCAGCCTTTAATAATATTACTGTCAATTTTGTATTTGTCGTCAATTAAAGGCAAATCCTTACCAAGATCAATCATATATTGATAACGTTCTTCCCAGTCTTCAAACATGGAGAACTCATCAATAATTTCATTTTGTATATCGTTAATATTCAAAGCTTTTATTTTATACAAAAATACAACAAGAATTTTTGCTATTCAATGTTTTCTGATATAGATAAGATTTCTTTAACAAGCGGTTCAATCTCTTTTGGTGGATTTCCATGATCAAAACTTGCCGATTCATAGATGGTTCCTTTATAAGATATTTTCAGATTGGCAATAGCAGCACCATCAAAAAAGCGGTTTTCCGTTGGTGCTTTTAAGTTGGGTATTTGTTCAATGTCCACTTTTTTAAGAAGATTGATAAGTGTTTCCCATTGATCTTCAGTGTATGGTTTGGTTTTAGGTTTAGTACCTCGCTTATTAGTTACTGAGATGAGGTTTTTATTAATGATGATAGAAATATAAGTGCCTCTGGAAAGTGCAGAATATTCTATGGAAAGGACATCTTGATTCATTTTAGATTCAGAACAACCTTTCCCCAAAACTGTAAATGACAACAAAAAAATTAAAATTTTCATAATTTATTAGTTTTGATTGCTGTGAATACAATATCAAAAAAGAAGCCACATTTTATGCCAACATCATATTAGCTTTCTTTACGGCACCAACCAGAATATCAATTTCTTCCTTGGTATTATAAAATGCAAAAGAGGCTCTCACGGTTCCAGGGATTTTATAGAAATCCATGATGGGTTGCGTACAGTGATGACCTGTTCGGACAGCAACGCCCATTTTATCAAGAATAGTACCTACATCATACGGATGGATACCATTCAGATTAAAAGAAATGACGGAGGTTTTATGTTTTGAAGTTCCGTAAATTTTTAAGCCTTCAATTTTTAATAATTTTTTTGTGGCGTACTCTAAAAGTTCATGCTCATATTTTGAAATAGCATCAAACCCAATAGCATTCAAATAATCTATGGCAGCACCAAAGGCAATCCCACCGCAAATATTTGGTGTTCCAGCTTCAAATTTATGAGGCAAAGGAGCATAAGTGGTTTTCTCAAACGTGACTTCAGCAATCATTTCGCCACCACCTTGATACGGGGGTAATTTATTTAACCAGGCTTCTTTTCCGTAAAGCATCCCTACGCCTGTGGGCCCACACATTTTATGGGCAGACGCCACATAAAAATCGGCATCTAATGCTTGAACATCTGGTTTTAAATGAGGACAAGCTTGTGCGCCATCAATTAAAACGGCGGCACCAACTTGGTGCGCTTTTTCTATAATGTATTCAATAGGATTTATAGTGCCTAATGCATTTGAAATGTGATTTACAAAAACTAATTTGGTTTTTTTTGAAAGCAATTTATCATAATCTGCCATGATTAATTCGCCTTCCGGATTCATTGGAATGACTTTTAAAACAGCGCCTGTACGTTCACATAGCATTTGCCATGGCACAATATTACTATGATGTTCTAATGCTGAAACGATAATTTCGTCATTTTTTTTTAAGATAGATGAAAAACCGTTTGCTACTAAATTTATACTGTGCGTAGTCCCTGATGTAAATATAATTTCATGCAAAAACTTGGCATTAAAATGCGCTTGTATTTTGTGGCGGGCTTGTTCGTATTTATCTGTTGCTTCCTGACTTAAGGTGTGCACACCACGATGGATGTTGGCATTATAATTTGAATAATAATCTACAATAGCATCAATTACCTGTTGTGGGGTTTGCGAGGTGGCGGCATTATCAAAATATACTAAAGGTTTACCATTTACTTTGCGAGAAAGAATGGGGAAGTCTTTTCGAATGTCTTCTACGTTGAACATTTTTAATTGTTATTTATTACTAAATGTTGCTTTTTTTTGAAAAAAAATCAATTACCTGTTGCGTATTTATTAGGCTATCAATTTTAGTATCTAATTCCTCATATTCCATTACTGGCATTTTAACCTGTAATGAACGCAACGACTTATCTTTTTGTGGAGCGATCAAAATAGTACTGCCAAACTTTAAATCAAATAGGCGCATATTTATTATTGCAAATGAACTGTTATCTGCGGTTTTGAAGGCCAAATAATCAATTTGATTGTTTTTGGTTTTATATATGCCTTGACCAATATAATTTGGGTGATTTCTTGAATTAATTTCTGAAGAACTTAACTTGTGATTTTTTAAATCTAAAGTATCGGTTAAAACTAAAATATTAAAAAAAACATCACTTTTTTTAGAGCCTAATACTTTATTGTTTAAATCATTTTTTTTTATAAAAAAACTACTATAAGAAATGTTTTTATGGTTAATTTTTTTAACGTTACTTGCCGAACCTAAGCCTTTAAAACTATTAGCTCCTAATAATTTATAATTTGCAACAGGAAATACGCCATCAGTAATAGGATTTTGAGATTTTTCATTAACGGATTGTAAGTCCTCTAAAAACATTTTATAATCCCATTTTAATGAATCGTTTTGATTTTTATAATGTTCTTCAGCTTTGGATGGAGTCCAAAATTTAGTTGAAGAATTAGTTTCTTTTTTACATGAATTGAATAGTAAAATTATTGCCAGAAATATAAATAAGCCAATTTTATTTTTCATTGTAACTATGATTTATTTTAGTTTAGCCCCGATAGTAGCCGTTCGACTATTTTTCGATAGTCTTAACCTTTTTTACTTTTTTAAAAGTGAAAAAGATATAGCGGATAGCGGGAAATAGCTTCAAATAATTTTATAAATCGAACCCAATTTTAACACCTAATTTATTTGCAATAATATTTGTAATGCGCTGTTTAATTTCAGGTATTTTAACCGAATTCAATACATTATTACTGAAGGCATACATTAAAAGTGCTTTAGCTTCTTTTTCTGGAATACCACGTGAGCGCATGTAAAACATGGCATTTTCGTCTAATTGCCCAATGGTACAACCGTGTGAACATTTAACATCATCAGCAAAAATTTCAAGCTGGGGTTTGGTGTTGATGCTCGCTTTATCGCTGATTAATATGTTTTTATTTGATTGAAAGGCATTGGTTTTTTGGGCTTTTTTGTCAACTACAATTTTACCATTAAACACACCTGTGGAGTTTTCCCCGAAAACACCTTTGTAATCTTGATGACTCTCACAGTTTGGCTCTGCATGGTGAACTAATGTGTTGTGGTCAACATGTTGTTTATCACCTATAATAGTAATGCCTTTTAAGGTAGAGTCAATGCGTTCTCCTTGTTGGTAGAAATGCAGGTTATTCCTGGTTAATTTACCTCCAAATGAAAAAGTATGCACAGTGCAAATACTTTCTTGCTTTTGTTTAATAAAGGTATTGTCAATGAGTGATGCGCTTAAATCATCATTTTGAACTTTGTAATAATCAACAATAGCACGTTTGTTTACAAATAATTCGGTCACACTATTTGTTAAAACCGGATTTGCTGTTAAACTTTGATGACGCTCAATAATTTGTAAGTGAGAATTCTCATCAACAACAATTAAATTGCGTGGTTGAAGCATCATGGCAGATTCATTTCCTGTTGAAAAATGGATGATTTGAATTGGTTTTGCAACCATTTTATTTTTTGGAATATGAATATAGGCGCCTTCATTTGAAAAAGCCGTATTTAAAGATGTCAAGCTGTTTTTCTCAGCAATTTTATTGAAATAATTTTCAATTAAAATTCGGTATTTTGGTTTTGATAAGGCCGATGACATGAGGCAAATATCCATACCGTCATGGGTGGTTTGAGATAAATGTGAAGAATATTTTCCATCAATGAACACAATTTTATACGTGTCAATATCATGAATAAAATATTTTTTAATATCATTATATTCAATGGCATTTTCCTGTTTAGGAAACACACTAAAATCATTTTTTAAAATGCTATTTAATGATGTGTATTTCCAGTCTTCATCTTTTTTTGTTGGAAACCCACTGTCTTCAAATTTTTTAATGGCCTCGGTTCTTATTTTATGTAAATAAGTATCCTCATTTTGATGGTTTTCAAATGCCCAAAAGGATGATATGAGTTTTTCTTTTAAATCCATTGTTTTGAGTTGAAATGTTTAAAAGTTTGAAAGTAAAAAGTTGAATGAAATTAACTTTAAAACTTTATGAACTTTTTACTTTTTAACTGTTTTTTTAAGCGTTTACTTCTTCTTTTATCCAGTCATATCCTTTTTCTTCCAGCTCATGAGCTAGTTCTTTGGTACCGGATTTTACAATTTTACCATCATATAATACATGCACAAAATCAGGGATTATATAATCCAATAAGCGTTGGTAATGGGTAATCACCAATACGGCATTATCTTTACTTTTAAGTTTATTAACACCATTGGCAACAATCCGAAGGGCATCAATGTCAAGTCCGGAATCTGTTTCGTCAAGTATAGCTAATTTTGGTTCCAGCATAGCCATTTGGAAAATTTCATTTCGTTTTTTTTCACCACCAGAAAATCCTTCATTTAATGAACGTGATAAAAATTTTCTGTCAATTTCTAATAGCTCCGCTTTTTCACGAATTAGTTTAAGCATGTCTTTTGCAGGCATATCCTCAAGGCCTTTAGCCTTACGCGTTTCATTGATGGCGGTTTTCATGAAATTGGTTACCGATACTCCAGGAATTTCAACAGGATATTGAAATGATAAAAAGACACCTTTATGGGCACGATCTTCAGGTGCTAACTCATTTATATCTTGACCTTCAAAATAAACGTCACCTTCAGATACCTCATATTCTTCTTTACCGGCTATGACTGATGCCAATGTGCTTTTCCCAGAACCGTTAGGTCCCATGATGGCATGAACTTCTCCCGCTTTTATTTCAAGATTAATCCCTTTTAAAATTGATTTACCTTCAATACTGGCGTGTAAATTTTTAATTTTTAACATACTATTGTTTTCCTAATGTTACTGTATTATTATCTTCCAATTTGGGTTTAGAAATAGCTAATATTTCTTTTATTTCAATGCGATATGGCCAACCTTCTTCACTGTCTGGTTTAGGTATTAATTTTCCTTTTATTTCAACAGGCACCATATCTGTTGCTTGGTTTTTATATTTTTGAACTTGGGTATTCAGTTCTTTCATTTTTTCATCTATCACCACACCATAAACTTCAGTTGGCGTTTGTAAAACTGCAGCGTCAGCATAGTAAATAAAATCACCTTTTAATATGGTTAAACCATCATTTTGGTTGATTGTTTTTACAGAATTATCTGATGAGATAATTTGGCTGTCAGTTATAGATTTTGTTGCTTTTTTACAGCTAATAATTGCTAAAATGCAAATTAAATAAAGGGCTCTTTTCATTTATTAAAGTTTATCCAACAGATCCTTCCAAGCTTATTTCCAGTAATTTTTGAGCCTCAACAGCAAACTCCATGGGGAGTTTGTTTAAAACATCTTTACTGAAACCATTTACAATTAAGGCAATTGCCTTTTCAGTAGGGATGCCACGTTGGTTACAATAAAAAATTTGATCTTCACCAATTTTGCTGGTTGTTGCCTCATGTTCTATTCTGGCCGTTTTATTTTTGGCTTCTATATACGGAAATGTGTGAGCACCACAAGCATTACCCATAAGTAAACTATCACATTGTGAAAAATTACGTGCATTATCGGCGTTTGGACTAATCTTTACCAAACCACGATAACTATTTTGTGATTTTCCGGCTGATATTCCTTTTGAAATAATGGTTGATTTGGTGTTTTTACCTAAATGAATCATTTTAGTTCCAGTATCTGCTTGCTGATAGTTATTGGTCACAGCAATAGAATAAAATTCACCAACAGAGTTATCACCTTTCAATACACAACTAGGATATTTCCAAGTAATAGCACTTCCTGTTTCAACTTGCGTCCATGAGATTTTGGCGTTTTTTTCGCATAAACCACGTTTGGTCACAAAATTAAAAACACCGCCTTTGCCTTCAGCATTACCGGGATACCAGTTTTGTACCGTTGAATATTTGATTTCAGCATCATCAAGGGCAATAAGTTCTACAACGGCAGCATGTAATTGATTTTCATCCCTACTTGGTGCCGTACAACCTTCAAGGTAACTCACATAACTACCTTCATCAGCAATTACAAGCGTTCTTTCAAATTGTCCTGTTCCTGCCTGGTTTATTCTAAAGTATGTTGATAGTTCCATAGGGCAACGAACGCCTTTTGGAATATAACAAAAGCTACCATCACTAAATACGGCAGAATTTAAAGCTGCATAGAAGTTGTCTTTTTGTGGAACTACAGTTCCTAAATGTTTTTTCACTAATTCGGGATGTTTTCTGATGGCTTCAGAAATACTCATGAAAATAATGCCTTTTTCACTAAGTGTTTTCTTGAATGTTGTTGCTACCGAAACGGAGTCAATAACCACGTCCATAGCCACGTTTGCCAGCTTTTTTTGCTCGTCTATAGAAATTCCCAGTTTAGCAAATGTTGCTAATAATTCAGGGTCCACTTCATCTAAACTATCATATTTTGGCTTGCTGTTAGGTGCTGAATAATATGAAATAGCTTGAAAATTTGGTTTTGTATAATGAACATTGGCCCATTCAGGTTCGGTCATTTCTTTCCAAGCCGCAAAGGCTTCCAATCTCCAATCGGTCATCCATTGAGGTTCTTCTTTTTTAAGAGAAATGGCACGAACAATATCTTCATTTAATCCAACGGGAAACGTATCCGATTTTATATCTGTATAAAAACCGTATTCGTACTCTTTGGTTTTAAGTTCCTCTCTTAAATCGTCTTCTGTATACTTCATAATTGTACTAATGTTTAAAGTAAAAAGTTATAAAGTTGAGCTTAAGTACTTTATTAAACCACTACTTAATTTTGAAACTTCGTTTACTTTTAACTTTAATTTTTCAAATTCTTCTGAACTTAAATAATTTATATCATAAGCTAAATATAATTGCGAGCGAAACTCTCCAGAGGAAGCTTTTGCAATATATAAGAAGCGAATGAACTCTTTTGTTGTTTCTCTTTCAAAACCTTCAGCAATATTTGAAGAAATTGAAATACTTGAACGTCTTATTTGGTCTCTTAAACCAAAATCATTGTTAAATTTTTTATTTTCTTTAGTTAAAGTATAAATCTCTTGCCTTTTGCCACGATATGATTTCTTCAAAAGAATTAAACTTCGCCATTTACTTTAAAACTTTTTAACTTTCTACTTTATTAACTTAAAGTGAAAAAGATTCACCACAACCACACGTTCTGTTGGCATTTGGGTTTTTGAATACAAAACCTGTTCCGTTTAATCCTCCTGAATATTCAAGAGTTGTTCCTATTAAATATAAAAAACTTTTTTTGTCAACAATAATATTGATGTCATTATCAACAAACACTTTATCGCCATCTTGGTTCTCTTTATCAAATTTTAAATCATAAGATAAACCAGAACACCCTCCGCTTTTAACCCCAACCCTAACATAATCAATAGTTGGATTAAAGCCGTCTTCTTGCATCAACTCCATGACTTTCTTTTTAGCTGTTTCAGAAACTTTTATCATAATTCTTTAATTAGATTATTTCTAAATAGAGTACAAATATACAATATAAGTCATGGATTTCAATAGATACTAACATTATATTAGCATATGGTTTTATAGGTTTTTTTTATGGGTTTAAAAGGATGTGTTGTTTATGGGTTTTTCAACGGGAAACTTTAATAAAGGGGGTTTTAGGGCTGTTTTAACTTGAGGATACAAATGGGCATTTACTTGCCATACTTTAATTGTTCACATAAAATAAATTCTAGAGATTTGTATTGTTGTGAAAAGTTATAGAATACGTTTTTTTAAAAGTTATCATATTATTGTTGGAAAACAATTGGTTATAAATGTGATTGTTGAGGGTAATAGTTGGAAGCCCTTTTAACGTTCTTAAGACTATAATTAAGAGCCTTTTTTTCTAATTACAATAAGCCCCCTGTTAATATCACTTATAATAATGTTACCGCTTTCAAAAAACGGATAAACACTCCATGCTCCATCAAAGTCTGCTTCATCATTTTCAGGGTAAGAGTCAAAATATCCCATCTCATCCATTGACTTATTTCCAATTTGTGTGATGTCAATCATCCTTAAACCAGCTCTGTAATTGGCCAAATAAAAGGTGTTGTTTTTAATATAACCATTATGGTCTATGGCCAGCGTTAGTCCAAAGTAATCAAAACTGTAAGTTGGATTATCTAAATCGGTAAAATCAAAAACAACTGTTCTTGTATTATTTCCAAGTGAGAGTTCGTCCTCTTCATCTCCTAAAATAAAATATTTCATGTCATTAGTAAACCAGCCTTGATGCGTGTAACGGGTGTTACTATAATTTACTGTATTAATGATGGTTGGGTTCGCTTTGTTGGTTACATCTGCAATGATAACGGTATTTTCGTTGCTTCCTATTAAAATTTCTTTCCCTATATAGTCTGTGTCCGGACCATTGTAGGTTACTACTTGGGCATCATGAGAATAACCGCCAAGTTGAAAATTGCCTTCAAATACAGGATTTGAAGGGTCTTGGATATTAATGAATAAGGTTGTGCCAGCAAAAGGCCCATTTTTGGTAGTTCCAATAATATAGGCATACCCGCTATCTTCATTAATAACAATGTTGTGGGCACTTCCAAAACCAGAATAAACGGCATCTGCACCAAACGTTTCCGGGGGATTGGGTACATTACGCAAACGGGCTAAATCAAATACTTGCATGCCATGATTTCCTGCATTATCCGCAACAATAAAAGCATGGTTTTTATAAATTTTTACGTCACGCCAAGGGCTTTTAACCGATGCTGTAGGAAGATTGCCCAAATAAACCGGGTTCTCAGTATCGGTTATATCTACAAATGAAGTATTGGAATCTGTTGCCATTAAGGCGTATTCTTTTCCGGTACTTGAATCTGTCCATCCCCAACAATCGTTTCCGGCGGTTGCCCCTAAGGTGCCCAAACGGATCCAAGCCATTAAATCATAATCATTGCAGGGAAAAATATCCGCAAAACCATTTTCACAATAGGCAAGTGGCACAGCACTATTTAATTCGTTACATACATCTCCAATGCCATCATTATCTGAATCGGATTGATCAGGATTTGAAATTAATATGCAATTATCTATATTATCTTCAACACCGTCATTATCACTATCGATAAGGATTATTGGTTTCACCGGTTCATCAGAACAATTTTGATAAAGCGTCATTAGTAAGCCGCCAAATAAGAGTGTGTAAAAAAAGTTTGATATTTTCATGAATCTTTTTATTGTAAAAGGATCTCTTGGATTATTATTAATTAAACTAATTGTAAATTATTTAACTGTACCCGCAAATGGCAAAATACCAGTTCAATATAAGCCTTAATTCGAATATCACATTTGTTTTTATGTTAAAATTCAATGAGGTTAATAGGGCGCCCATAATGAATTATATAAATAAGCTTCTTATTTTTGCAAAATGATAGAAGATAAAAATCAAGAACGAATTAGTTTAAGTGATCTTGGAGAATTTGGTTTGATAGATCATTTAACCAAGAATTTTGTAATGAAACAAAAGTCAACCATTAAGGGGGTAGGAGATGATGCCGCGGTTTTAGAGTTCAAAAATAAAAAAATTGTAGTGAGTACTGATTTGTTGATTGAAGGTGTTCATTTTGATTTGAGTTATATGCCTTTAAAACATTTAGGTTACAAAGCAGTTGTTGTTAATGTGTCTGATATTTTTGCTATGAATGCAACAGCAACTCAAATTACCGTTTCTATTGCAGTTTCCAACAGGTTTCCTTTAGAGGCTTTGGAGGCATTGTATGCAGGGATTGAAACCGCTGCTTCCATATATAATGTGGACGTTATAGGAGGTGATACTACGTCTTCAACTAAGGGCTTATTAATTTCAATAACGGCTATAGGAACCATTGAAGATAATAGTGTAGTTTATAGAAATGGCGCTAAACCAAATGATTTATTGGTTGTAACGGGTGATTTAGGAGGTGCCTATATGGGGCTACAAATTCTGGAGCGCGAAAAGGAAGTTTTTAAAGTAAACCCGAACAGTCAGCCAGATTTAGAGCCCTATACATATATAATTGAACGTCAATTAAAGCCCGAGGCAAGGCAAGATATCATAAAATTACTGAAAGATTTAGATGTAAAGCCTTCCGCCATGATTGATATAAGTGACGGATTATCATCTGAAATTATTCATTTATGTAAACAAAGTCAAGTAGGGTGTGATTTGTATGAAGAAAAAATACCATTAGATCCTGCTGTTATTTCAACTTGTGAAGAATTTAATATTGACAGCACCACGGTGGCTTTAAATGGTGGTGAGGATTATGAGTTGTTATTTACGGTTTCCCAAGAGGATTATTTAAAAATAAAAGCGAATCCTAATTTTACCATCATTGGATTTATTAAAGAAAAAGAAGCAGGCGTTCATTTAGTAACCAGAGCCGATTCTAGAATACCAATTACGGCACAAGGATGGAAAAATTTTAATGCTTAAAGACCAATAAATCTTGATTGAATTTTTGTTTATTTATTTTAGAAACACGCTTGTGGTGAATATGCTCCAGCACTTCGTTAATTTCCCTGAATTTAGGAGATAATTCAATTAATTGACCATTGCCATTGGTGGTTAATTGCTTATTACAATTTTTACAAGTATATTCTTTAACATGGTAGGTTACCTTTCTGGAAATTTTAAAATCATGGCCAAAGACCATGCAATGAAGATGTGACATATAACGTTTTGCCTTAATTAGTTATTAGAGCCAATCAAGGTAGGAAAACGATTTGAAATTTGTTAATTAGTTATGAACAAATCGATGAAGTGATTAATTTTTCCTTTGAACGTTCAATTCTTGAGTTGTGAATTCTTTCTAAAATAGCATTTATTTCTTTGAACTTCGGGGTTAGTTCGATTAAATATCCATTGCTATTTGTTGTTAGCTGTTTTTGGCAATGTGAACAGGTATATTCTTTTACAAAATATGTAACTTTTTTACTTACTTCATAATCATGACCAAAAAGGTTGCAGTACATGTTTGGAAGGAAGGGCCGCTTGATAGTAATTTTTTGCATAGGTTAAGATTTAAAACGCAATAAATATATAAAAAAAAATGAATAAAACGTTTAAATGCAATTAAAAATCGATGAAATGCGTTATTGTGCGTAAGAATAAAGATTCATTTTCAACATGGCTCATATGTCCATCAGGAAATTCTACAACGTCTATATCGGAATTTGTTGTTTGTAGAATCAATGAATTGTAATTTAAAACAGGATCTTTTTTACTGATAATCATGAGTTTATTAAAGGGGCCATTTTTAAATATTGGTTCTCTGTCTTTCCTATTTTTCATACCTTCCAAAGCGGCAATAATACCTTGTACGGGTATTTTTAAGGCTTCTTTTTTTATAAGCTTTATTTGTTTAGAAAATATTTTTCTGTTTTTTGGTCTGAATAAATTCACAACTGCTATTCTTACAAAGGTTTTGTGATTTTGCTTTACGGCAATAATAGCTCGGTCCCTATTTTTTTTACGGTCATCATCGTCGGCCTTAGCTGTTGAATTCATTAAACATAATCCATTTATTTTCTTAGGAAATATTTCTGCATAAGCAAGTGCCACATAGCCACCCATAGAGTGCCCAATAAATGTTGCAGATTTTATTTTTAGATGATTAAGAACGGCATCAACAGCATCAGCCATCATCTCCATGGTGTGGATATAGCCTAAACAACCCGTTTGACCGTGACCCAGCAAGTCAATACATATAACCTTATTCTTTTTTGATAATTCAGGAATGAATACATCCCACATGGTTGAATTTTCTAAAAAACCATGTAATAAAACTACGGCACTTCCTTTACCGGTTTCAGTGTAATATATAGGGATTCCTTTGTATTCAAAAATCATGAGAAAACTATCTTAAGCAAAGATATTATGGAATGGCAAATAAAACCAAACTAATTTCTAAAATTTGTTTTGATTATTCGCGGGTTTTTGTCCCTTAAACCTTTTTGATATAAAAGGATTAGTTTTTAAATCTTTTAATAGCAGAAAAAGCATTATCTACATAGGTTTCTTCAACTAAAATGGTGAATTCATTGGTAGTAGAAATGACTTCATATAATACAACACCTTCCCAAGCTAGTCGTTTAAAAAAGTGATAATATAAGCCTGCAATTTTTGAGTTGTCTTCAGGCAAATTAATACTAATAGCGGTTAATGCTTCTTGAACAGCAAGAAACGTTTCGTTTTCAAAATGTGTGTTAATATAATCGTTCAAACTACTTGATACAATGATGTTACTTTCATGTATACCTCTGGTAAACGTATAAAAAAGCTTAGACTCTTCATTTATTTTCTCTAAAATTTGGGCGTGATTATGGATTAAGGTTTCAGAATTTTTAACGGTATAATCAGTCAAGTTAGATCGTACGGTAATGTCGCCTAAATTCTGAATGACTTTTTTCATTTTAATTGAATTGGTCAATGCTATCGGAGGATTATAGCGTCGTAAAGCCATCATAATGGCCCCGGGTTTTACATCCTTTTTAAGCATTTTACTTATGGGTTCAGTCAGTTCAATGGCCAACGCACTAAAGTTAATAATGCTTCTTGACAGTGCTTCTTCCAAGTACGGTTGCGCTATCAAAATATCTTCTACACAGTTTGAGACAGTTTTCATGTGGTTATTTCTTAATAGTGTTTGAAAATCTAATTATATTTTTGTTAAATAATTAACAATTTGTGTAAAAGTAATAAATTTTTATAATAAATATCTTATTTACAGTTATCTACTCTACTTTCGTTCCATAAAATGATGAACATGAAAGTATTAAAATTTGGAGGGACCTCTGTTGGGACTGTTGAAAATATAAGTAACGTAAAAAATATTATCAACGATGGTAATAAGAAAATAGTGGTTTTATCGGCCATGTCTGGAACTACAAATTCTCTGGTGGCAATTGCAAATTGCATTGCCAATAATTTGCCTAATGAAGCTATTGATAAGATAAATAAATTGCATGAATTATATTTTGACACTATTGATAAACTGCTAGTAGACGAGTCATTAAATAAAGAGGTTAAAAATTACGTCACTGAAATATTTAATTTTTTAGTAGCATGCACTTATACTGAATTTAGCGTTCAATTAGAAAATAAAATTGTGGCTCAAGGTGAGCTGCTTTCTACTTTTATAGTGAACTCTTATTTGAATCAAGAAGGTCTTCAATCTGTCATTTTACCGGCATTAAGTTTTATGCGAATTGATAAAAATAAGGAGCCTGACTTTTTTTACATAAAACAAGATTTTCAGGCAGTTTTTAATGCTGCACCAGAAGCTACCATTTATATAACACAAGGATTTATTTGTTTAAATGAAGAAGGGCAAATTTCAAATTTGCAACGTGGGGGCAGTGATTTTACAGCTACCATAATTGGTGCTGTAATTAAGGCTGAAGAAGTTGAAATTTGGACAGATATTGATGGGATGCATAATAATGATCCCAGATATGTAGACAATACAAAACCAATTTCAAATTTATCATATGATGAAGCTGCAGAGTTAGCATATTTTGGTGCAAAAATTTTGCATCCTCAAACTGTAACTCCAGTACGAGCAGATAATATTCCTGTACGATTAAAAAACACCATGAATCCAGAAGCTTTTGGAACCTTAATTAATAATAATCATACAGAAAATGGTGTGAAAGCCATTGCCGCTAAAGATAAAATTACGGCCATAAAAATAAAATCTGGGCGTATGTTATTAGCCCATGGGTTTCTTAGAAAAGTATTTGAGATTTTTGAGGTATATGAAACATCCATTGATATGATCACAACTTCTGAAGTTGCCATTTCCCTAACTATTGATGATGATACTAATTTAGATAATATCATTGCAGAGCTGGAAAAATTTGCAACTATTGAAGTAGATAAAAATCAAGCCATAATTTGTTTAGTTGGCCACTCCATTGTGAATCATCAAGAAACATTTAAATTATTCCAGATTTTAAAAGACGTCAAGATAAGAATGATTTCTTATGGCGGCAGCAGAAACAATATTTCTTTACTAGTTAATTCAAAAGACAAAATTAAAACGCTAGGCAAACTAAACGATTATTTATTTGAATTAGTCACTCTATAGATGTAAAATTATTTTAGTCAGGTCAGCAAAAAGAGGCTGTCTAAAAAGTAGTCATTGCGAATGAAATGAAGCAATCTGTAAATCGCAAGTTGTTGATTTACAGATTACTTCGAAATAAAAATTTCTCGTAATGACGGATAATATATACTTTTTAGACAGCCTCTTTCTTCATTTCATTTATGAATTCATAAGTGCTTCAATATCATCAGCTTCTATAGGGATATTGCGCATTAAATTAAAGGGTTGTCCTGTTTTTTGAATGACAACATCATCTTCTAACCTAATACCGAAACCTTCCGCAGGAATATAAATTCCAGGTTCTACGGTAAATACCATATTGGCTTTCATAGGTTCTGTTAAAATGCCATAATCATGTGTGTCTAAACCCATGTGATGAGAAGTTCCGTGCATAAAGTATTTTTTGTAAGCCGGCCAATCTGGATTTTCATTTTTTACATCTGAATGGTCCAAAAGTTTTAAATTGATTAATTCAGAAGTCATAAGTTTTCCAACTTCAACATGATAATCTGTCCAATCAGTCCCGGGAACAAGCAGTTTGGTTGCTTCATTCTTAACTTTGTTAACAGCATTATAAACTTCTTTTTGTCTTTTAGTGAATTTTCCAGATACGGGGATTGTTCTTGTCATATCACTGGAATAGTTGGCATATTCGGCACCAACATCCAGCAGGATTAAATCACCTGCTTTACATTGTTGGTTATTTTCAATATAATGTAGCACATTGGCATTATTACCAGATGCCACAATAGGGGTATATGCAAATTTTTTGGAACGATTTCTCAAAAATTCATGCATAAATTCCGCCTCAATTTCATATTCCCAAACATTTGGTTTAACAAATTTTAAAATGCGACGAAATCCTTTTTCAGTAATATCACAGGCCTGTTGAATAAGGTCTAATTCTATTTGACTTTTAACAGATCTTAATCGTTGTAAAATTGGGTTGCTTTTGGCTACTGAATGTGCAGGATATTTTTCTTTTAACCATTTTGTAAAGCGGTCTTCACGCGTTTCTGTTTCTACATTAGCTCTATAATGTTCATTGGTATTTATATAAACCGTATCACATTGGGTCATAAGCTCAAACATGATTTTTTCCATGTCTTGAAGCCAGTACACCGTTTTAATGCCGCTTGTTTCAAACGCAGCTTCCTTGGATAGTTTTGTGCCTTCCCATACAGCAATATGGTCATTGGTTTCTTTTAAAAATAGAATTTCTTTATGCTTTTCTTTAGGGCATTCAGGAAACAACACTAAAATACTTTCTTCTTGGTCAACGCCACTTAAATAAAAAATATCCCGATGCTGTTCAAAAGGCATGCTGCTATCAGCACTTATGGGATATATGTCGTTTGAATTAAATACAGCTAAACTTTTTGGGGCCATTTTTGCTGTAAAGTTTTTTCTGTTTTGTATAAAAAGATTGCTTTTTATGGGATGATATTTCATAGTATAAATATTAATTCCATAAAATTAAATAAACTATTACACAAATGATTGGTTTTTCTGTGCTTTTGATGATAATCATATTTTAACAATATGAAAAACAACGCTTTAATAGTAGCGCTTTTTTAAGGATGATTTTATTTAAAACAGTATTCTCTTTAAAATCATTCTAAATAGATATTTAAGTGTCTTAGTTTTTGTCTATAATGTTCTTGAAGTGTATTTTTGTGTACACATTAATAACTTCAAAATAATGAGCGGATTTTTTAAATCTTCGGTGGGAAGAAAAGTAGCCATGGCGCTTTCAGCTTTTTTCCTTATGTTTTTCTTAATTATTCATATATCGGTAAATATAACATCATTGTTCAGTGCCGATTTATTCAATGAATTATCCCATTTCATGGGAACCAATCCGTTAGTCCAATTTATTATGCAACCGGTTTTAATTTTTGGGGTTGTATTCCACTTTGTAATGGGGTTTGTACTGGAAATTAAAAACAAAAAAGCTTTAGGCGTTGCTTATGTAAAAAACAATGGCGCTGCAAACTCAACTTGGATGAGTAGAAATATGATTTATAGTGGTTTGGTAATTTTAGCTTTTATTGTCTTGCATTTTATTGATTTTTGGATCCCGGAAATCAATCATAAATATATAGCAGTTTTACCTGAAGACCCTACAAGATATTTTGCAGAGCTTCAACATAAATTTATTCCGGTTTGGAGAGTGGCGGCTTATGTTGTTGCATTTATATTTCTAGGATTGCACTTAGCGCATGGTTTTACTTCGTCATTTCAATCTATGGGGATTACTGCAGGTCGAAAGAAATTCTTAAGAAATGTGGGGTTAGGCTATTCCATAATTATCCCATTAGGATTTATAATTATTGCCTTGTTTCATCATTTTAACCATTAATCTTAAAAAATATGGCTTTAAATTCAAAAGTACCAGAAGGTCCAATTAAAGATAAATGGACATCCTATAAAGACAAAATAAATTTAGTTAACCCTGCTAATAAAAGACATATTGATATCATTGTTGTTGGAACCGGTTTAGCTGGAGGTTCTGCCGCCGCAACCTTAGCAGAATTAGGGTATAACGTGAAGGCATTTGCTTATCAAGATTCACCTCGCAGAGCGCATTCAATTGCCGCTCAAGGTGGAATTAATGCCGCAAAAAATTACATGGGTGACGGGGATTCAACGTACAGATTATTTTATGATACCGTAAAAGGAGGTGATTACCGTTCCCGAGAAGCAAATGTGTATCGTTTAGCTGAGGTATCTGGAAATATCATAGATCAATGTGTTGCTCAAGGGGTTCCTTTTGCACGTGATTATGGCGGATTATTAGACAACCGTTCATTTGGTGGTGTTTTAGTTTCCAGAACGTTTTATGCTAAAGGACAAACAGGACAACAATTATTATTAGGAGCTTATTCAGCAATGAATAGACAAATTGCTCGTGGTAAAATTGAAATGTTTAACCGTCATGAAATGCTGGATGTTGTAAAGGTAGATGGTAAAGCTAGAGGAATTATTGCTCGAAATTTAATTACTGGTGAAATAGAACGACATTCAGCACATGCCGTGGTAATTGCATCAGGCGGTTACGGAAATGTATATTACTTATCTACCAATGCTATGGGAAGCAATGCAACTGCAGCTTGGAAAATTCATAAAAAAGGAGCCTATTTTGCTAACCCTTGTTTTACACAAATACATCCAACTTGTATTCCGCGTTCGGGAGATTATCAGTCAAAATTAACATTGATGTCTGAGTCTTTACGAAATGATGGTAGAATTTGGGTTCCGGCAAAAATGGAAGATGCAAAAGCTTTGCAGCAACGTAAAATGAAGCCTACTGAAATTGCTGAAGAAAACAGGGATTATTTCTTAGAACGCCGTTACCCTGCATTTGGTAATTTAGTGCCACGTGATGTGGCATCAAGGGCAGCCAAAGAGCGTTGTGATGCTGGTTTTGGAGTGAATGCTACCGGTGAAGCTGTTTATTTAGATTTTGCTTCGGCAATTGAAAGATATGGTAAAACACAAGCTAAAATCCACAATATAGAAAACGCTTCTAAAGAAAAAATTTACGAATTAGGGCAAGCCATTATTGAAGAAAAATACGGAAACTTGTTCCAGATGTATGAAAAAATCGTTGATGAGAATCCATACCAAACACCTATGATGATTTATCCTGCAACACACTATACCATGGGTGGTGTTTGGGTTGATTATAACTTAATGACAACCGTTGATGGTTTATATTGTATTGGAGAAGCAAATTTCTCCGATCATGGCGCCAACCGCCTTGGTGCGTCGGCTTTAATGCAAGGTTTGGCTGATGGCTATTTTGTATTGCCATACACAATCGGCGATTACTTATCAAATGAAATTAGAACTGGCAAAGTTCCAACAAATACGCCTGAATTTGATGCTGCTGAAAAAGAAGTTACAGACAGGATTAATTTCTTCATTAATAATAAAGGAACAAAATCTGTTGACCATTTTCATAAACTACTTGGAAAAGTCATGTGGGAAAAAGTAGGAATGGCACGAAACACTAAAGGTTTAACAGAAGCCATGGCTGAAATTAAACAAATACGTGAGGAGTTCTGGAAAGATGTAAAAGTGACTGGTAAAGCTAATGAAATGAATCCCGAACTGGAAAAAGCAGGTCGGGTGGCAGACTTTTTAGAGTTGGGTGAATTATTTGCTAAAGATGCTTTGATGCGTAACGAATCTTGTGGCGGACATTTCCGTGAAGAATCCGTTGAATTGGATGGCGAACAAAAAGGGGAAGCTAAACGTAATGATAAAGATTATGCTTATGTTTCTGCTTGGGAATATAAAGGAGAACCTGCAGACGCAGTACTTCATAAAGAACAATTAGAGTTTAAGGATATTGCATTAAAACAACGTAGTTATAAATAGTTATTAAGTTATTAAGGGAAGTGGGTAATTTTAAATCATTTGAAGAATTGGCTTGTTGGAAAGAGGCTAGAAATTTAAGGTTATTCGTAAAAACCAATATCATAACTAAGCTCCCTAATACCGAAAAGTTTGTTTTAATTGATCAAATTAAACGTTCATCTCGTTCTGATGGAAATAACATTTCTGAAGGTTATGGAAGATTTCATTTTCAAGAGAACATTCAGTTTTGTAGAATAGCTAGAGGTTCTTTATTTGAAACTTTAGATCATGGAATAGTAGCTTTTGATGAAGGCTATATTTCCGAAGAAAATTTAAATGAATTAAGAACTATACATAATAAAACACTTTTGATTTTAAATGGATACATTAAGTATTTAATGAATCAGAAGGCAAAATAAAGTTATTAAGTTAATAAGAATTCAGTTATAGAAGAATAACTAAATAACCAATAACTAAATAACTAAATAACTTATAAAATATGAATCTAACACTTAAAATTTGGAGACAGAAAGACTCAAAATCAAAAGGTCAAATGGTCGATTATAAAGTAACTGAAATTTCAGAACATATGTCTTTTTTAGAAATGATGGATGTGTTGAATGAACAGTTAGTGAATATTGGAGAAGAACCAGTTGCCTTTGATCATGATTGTAGAGAAGGTATTTGTGGAATGTGTTCCATGTATATAAATGGAGAAGCTCATGGTCCTGATAGAGGCATAACTACTTGCCAGTTACACATGCGAATGTTTAAAGATGGTGATACCATTACTATTGAACCATTTAGAGCAGCGGCATTTCCTGTAATAAAAGATTTAGTAGTGGATAGAATGGCTTTTGAGCGTATACAACAAGCTGGGGGCTATATTTCAGTAAATACATCTGGAAACACTCAAGACGCCAACTCTATTCCAATTTCAAAACATGCTGCCGATGAGGCTATGGACGCAGCCACCTGTATTGGTTGTGGTGCCTGTGTAGCAACGTGTAAAAACTCTTCGGCTATGTTGTTTGTAGCTGCCAAAGTATCTCAATATGCGTTATTGCCACAAGGACAAGTGGAGGCTGCAGACCGTGTTAAAAACATGGTGGCTCAAATGGATTTAGAAGGATTCGGAAACTGTACCAATACAGGGGCTTGCGAAATAGAATGCCCTAAAGGCATTTCTTTAGATAATATCGCGCGAATGAATAGAGAGCTCATGAAAGCTAGTTTGTCATAATATTTCTGTAGTACATCGTTTAATTTAAAAACCTAGGCTTTTGCTTGGGTTTTTTATTTAGATTTGGCAGCTCAATGTATTTAATGAAAAAAAATTTTCACCTCAGTATTCTTTATTTTTTTGTATTGCTTCAGGCGGCAGGACAATCTCAAGTTATAAATGATTCAATAAAAGAATCCTTGTTTAATGAGACGGGGTTACTTCAGCATATTAAAACATTATCTTCTGATGCGTTTGAAGGAAGACAAACAGGTACCGTTGGAGGTATTAAGGCTAGGGAATACATTATAGAACAATTTCAATCATTACAATTTTTACCTTTAACCGAAAATTATGAGCAATTATTTTCATTGCATAAAAAAGGAAAAGTTTATAAAGGCTCTAATATTTTAGGTTGTATAAAAGGGACGATTCTTCCAGACACATATATTGTCATCAGTGCACATTATGACCATGTAGGCGTAAAAAATGGATTGATTTATAATGGTGCTGATGATGATGCCTCAGGAGTATGTGCATTATTTAGCTTTGCAGAATATTTTAAAAAATATCCACCTAAACATTCTGTAATTTTAGCAGCGTTTGATGCTGAAGAATTAGGGCTTCAAGGGTCGAAATATTTTGTAAATAATTCCATCATTCCACTTGATAAAATAATGCTTGACATCAATATGGATATGATTAGCCGCAGTGATAAAAATGAATTATTTGTTGTAGGAACAACATATAATGATACGCTTAAAAATGTCATTTTAAATTTAAAGCAGCCTCAAAAAATTAAATTATCAATAGGGCATGATGGTAAAGATGGACTTGAAAACTGGACTTATTCTTCAGACCAAGGGTCCTTTCAAATGAAAAACATTCCATTTTTATATTTTGGTGTTGAAGATCATAAGGATTATCATCAACCAACTGATGATTATGAAAATATTCAACCAGGTTTTTATATAGAAGCCGTTAAAGCGATTATGGCTGTTTTTGAAAAAATAGACCAATTGCAAATTTAAAAATAAGCTTTTAACTGTACGGTTCCTGTATGAATGGTTTTACTGGTTTCGGTTTTTCTGCCGAAATAACTTAAGTTTAAATCTAAAAATTTAGTTAGTTTTTTTTGTGCCAGTAAACTCCAGGTAAAGTTTTTTCCGGGTTGTAATCCTTCAAGCATTTGATAAGCTACAGGTGTGTTTGGATTGCCTATAAAATTATTTGAAAAATAATTCAATTCACCATTTATAGCCCCTTGCTGGTTACTTGAAAAGGTAAAAGACATACCATATTTTTGTTGTTTTAAAGACTCTAAATTTCCAATACTATTTTTTGTGGATGCATATTGGTAAAATATATCAAAACGGCTATTGTCGTTAAATAAATAAGAAAGTTTTGGATTAAATCTGTTTTCATCAAAATTGTAATTCTTGCTCGTAAAATTTTCACTGGCACTTTTATTTTTATCAAAAGTAGATAATAATTCAAGCAACCAGCTTTCCCCAATTTTATGATTGAAATTGAATTGATGACTCTTCAAATTATTTTCAATATAGCCAATGGATAGTAAGTTTCTGGACTTATTTGACAAGTAGGTATATGAGGTTGTATAACGTTGTTTTCCTCTATTAAAAAACAACACATTCCTTAAGTTTAATTGCAGCCCTAATTGATTTTTAGCATCTGATTCAAACGGATTAACATTAAAATTACCACCCTCACGTTTTATTTTTCTATCAATTAAATAACTTGTTTGATTATAAAAATGAGACCATAATTTTTCGGACTTATTTTCGCTAACATGCCATTGTTGTGGGTTTATAGTAAGTGTTTGGCTCAACCGGTTTTGATGCGTTTTTACAAAGACTCTATTGGGCAATAAAACACGAATATATTTTCCTTGATCTTGAAATTGAGCAATTTCAAATTCATCTAACTCCTGAATGCCATTTTCATTATAATCAATCCATGTATACGTACCCTGCCCAGGTTCAACTTCAACATAAGTAAAATTTTGTTGAGGTAATGTGCCGGAATTGGTTTCAAAAACGGTGTTCCACAGAATGATTTGCTTATAAAATTTTTGATTGTATTGCAATCTGGAGTTTAAGGATTGATCATTATTCAGGGTTTTATCTTCATTATTTAGAGTTCGGTAATTAACATAAACAGATAGATTGGTGTTGTTGTTTTGTATCAGTTTTGAATCTAAATAAAAGGTGTTGGATGTATTGACTTTTTGTAATTGGTTGTTTCTAATGCTATCATTAACCCTGTTTTTATAACCAATTTCTGTAAAAATGTTTGTACTATCTCCAACACCAAGAAAGATGTCATAAGATTTAAATTTCTGACTTAAAGGCGTTAATTCAGAGGTTGTAATATTTTTCTGCTCATTGTTTTCAGTAGCTAATTTAGTGCCTATCCATTTTTTTTGCATACTATAGGTAATCCTGTTATATGATCTTAAAAAAATAGAGGTATTCATATCTGAAGACGCACTTAAAAAACTGGAATAGGATACAAAATTGAATTTATTTAATAGCATATTTATATTTGCCACGTGTTTGTTTCCGGTGAAATTTTCTGAATAGGCTAAATTTTCAAATTGATAACTGGCCAGTCCTTTTTCTGGATGGGTTAATAACAAGCCGGCAGAAAAGAGCTGTTGGTCTCCCAGTGGATTCTCAATATTCCAGTCCCTTGAAAATTCTGCTCCATAAAGGCGTTCAATGGTTTTAAAATTCTTTTGTATATAATCAACATCTGCAAAGGCACGTAAATTCCAAAGGCTATCCTTTTTTATAATGCTTTGTGAAATTTTAAGTTTACCCGCAAAGCCGTCATTATTTGAATCATCACTATTGGAAAATAAATTCAAATCATTTTTACTTCCGGTGGCTTCAAAATCAATAGACGTTTTTTCAGTAGGTTTATATCGTCCGTTTACCACAGCAATTTGAAGTTTTACTGGAGCAACAAGTTGAACAATGGGCGCATAATTCCCTTGAGGAACCCCCGCTATTGGTTCAACATATTCATAAATATTGCTAATGGCATTAATGCTACTTAACACATAATCTCCTTGATTGATTCCCACAAAACTAAACGTAATGCGGTATAATTCATCATCCGGATTATTTGAAAAAACATAAGCATCCAGACCATTTATAAGCTCCTTTTTATATAAAATCCTATTCTCATTATAGGCTTCCAATATACCGGAAGGAGACACCATTAATGCTCTGTCGTCTCCAGCATTGGCTAGTATTTGAACTTGCTCTTGAGACAAGTTTTGCTGTAAAGGTTGGTTTTTAGAATCACTTTCAGAATACACAGAAACCCCTAAATTAAGTTTTTCACTTTTAAATTTACCGCCACCATAAACCACTAAACGAGAATAATTGCGCTCACTATATTGATAGTCAGCTACTATTCGCATCTCAGAGGTCATTGGGAAGGTTGAATTAAAAATAATTTCCCCAGCGTTATAATCTATAATATAATCTTTGTCTTCACCACGCTGTGCTACAATACCATTTACATATACGGTTTCACTACCAGACACAATAAGTACATACAATTCGCCATTTTGACCTTGTAGTTTATAAGGGCCTTGATTGCCTTCTTGAGCGGTGAATTGACTTCTTGTAAATTGTCCTCTCACCAAGGCTCCAGAGGCAAACAGATTGGTTTCAGCATCTTCTTCTCCAAGTTTTGCGTTTACTGATAATCCTTGAACCCGTTTTGAGAAATTAGCAAAATAGGAGTTTGTATTTACTAAATCAATATCGCCTGCCCGCACATTCCAACGGTCACTAAACAATTCTATAAAGACCTGATCAAATTCATCCAGGCGTTGTGAATACCCACTTTCCTGCAACGGAATATTAGCATCCTGAATAGAGGCTCTCAAGGATACCTTATCATTTAATTTACCTGTAATTTGAAGATCTAAAGCACTGTTTAAAACAGAGTTTTGATTGTTTCCTATGGTAACACCACGTGAAATACTTCCTGAAGTTGTTAAACCATCAAACGGGATATAGTTTTTTTGTTGATTTGATTGAGATAGTTTATAAAGTGTTTGCATATTATCATTGTTGTCAACAATGATGGATTCATCTAATTTTTGATAGGTTTTTGTTAAAAACTCTGGAAAACGCAAATAATCGATGATTATAGAATCTGAATCAATGGAATTTTTAAAAGTTAATATAGCTTTAGAATAATCAACCGAATAATATGTTGAATCAATGACAACACCATCATTCTTTTTTACAAAAAAAAAATTTGGATTAATGCTTACACTATCAACAATAACAGTGTTTTTTACAGCAATTTTTTTGGTTCTATAATTGGAAGTTTGGTTCTGAGACAAAGCACAAAATCCAAATAAAAGGAAAAAAAAGAATGATGTAAATTTCATTTGATACTTAAACTAATAATCGTCTAAAATATTTTGTTAATAGTTTTCGTTAAATGTGCTATAAAATAATAGCGTAAAAGTAACGCATTATTTATTTTAGCTGAAATTTGATTTGTTTCAATAAAAAACAAATCAATCCTAATGAATGTCAGGATCTTTTAATCGAAAAAGAATTAATTGAGACCTATATTAATTTTAATAAAAATCCCCTCTCCAAAGGAGAGGGTTAGGGAGTGGAATGAAAATAATATCGTATAATGTCAATGGCATCCGGGCAGCCTTAAATAAAGGATTTATAGATTGGTTAAAAAGCACCAATCCAGACGTGATTTGTTTACAAGAAATTAAGGCTTTAAAAGAACAATTGGATTTAAACCTTTTTATTGAAGCAGGATATACCTATAACTATTGGTTTAGTGCCCAAAAAAAGGGGTATAGTGGTGTTGCTATTTTAAGTAAAATTAAACCAAATCATGTGGAATATGGTACTGGTATTGAATCGATGGATTTTGAAGGTCGAAATATTCGAGCCGATTTTGATGGTTTTTCTGTAATGAGTTTGTATTTACCTTCTGGAACAAACGACGCCCGTTTAGATCATAAGTTTGAATATATGGATATGTTTCAAGACTATATAAATACGCTTAAAAAGGACATTCCTAATTTAATCATTTGTGGCGATTATAATATTTGTCATGAAGAAATTGATATTCATAACCCAAAAGGACTGAGCGGTACTTCTGGGTTTTTACCATCAGAGCGTAAATGGATAGGAAGTTTTATAAAAAATGGATTTATTGATTCCTTCAGACATTTAAATAAGGAGCGAGATAATTATACCTGGTGGAGTTACCGGGCAAATTCAAGAGCTAATAATAAAGGTTGGCGATTAGATTATGCAATGATTTCAAAACCTCTACAAGAAAAACTTAAAAGAGCCGTTATATTGTCTGATGCGGTGCATAGTGATCATTGTCCCATTTTAGTAGAAATAGAAAATTAGTAAACAGTTTACAGAAAGCAGAATACTGAGACTGTTGACTTTAATAATTTAAACCAAATTAAGCATGAAAAAACAGATTTTATTTTTAGTGGTTATTACTTTCGTTTTAACAAATTGTGTCTCTCCTAAGATTTATAAAGAATTAGAAGGAAAGTATTCCAATTTAAAACAAGAAAACAGAAAACTTACTGAAGAAAATGAAGACCTTTTAAGCGCAAAAACCGTTGCTGAAAACGAATTAAAACAACTTAAAACGGCATATGATGAAGCCGTTGCAGATCGTGATAAATTGCAAGGTGATTATTATGCTGCCAAGGCTAATTATGATAATTTAAAAGGATCCTATGACGCCTTAGAAAAAAACAGCTCAGCTTCTATTGCAGAAAATTCAAAAAAGAACAGAGAATTGTTAGCCCAATTAGAAGCCAAAGAGCAAGCTTTAGCTGATGAGAATGCACGTTTGTCAAAACTTAAAAAGGAATTGGAAGATCGTTCAAACCGCGTGGCAGAACTTGAAAAAGTAATTTCTGATAAAGATGCCGCTATGACCGCTTTAAAAGATGCTATTTCCAGAGCGTTAACAGATTTTGAAGGTAAAGGCTTAACAGTAGAACAACGCGATGGTAAGGTTTATGTATCTATGGAAAATAAATTATTATTTAGCTCAGGTAGTTGGGCGGTTGGAACTGAAGGACGAAGAGCCGTACAACAATTAGGAACGGTATTAGGTAAAAACCCTGATATTGCTGTGTTAATTGAAGGACACACAGATAATGTACCGTATCAGGGCAATGGGCAAATAAGTGGTAACTGGGATTTATCAACAAAAAGAGCGACAGCTATCGTTAATATTTTAAGGGAAAATGCCGCTATTAACCCTGAAAATTTAACCGCTGCAGGTCGTGGAGAATATGCACCAGTTGCAACTAATGATACAGCAGAAGGAAAAGCTAAAAACAGACGCATTGAAGTGATTTTAACACCTAAATTGGATGAGCTTTCCAAGCTATTGAAAGAGAATTAGAAAACCGTCATTGCGAGGCACGAAGCAATCTCATGATTTTTATCTTTGAAGTTAATATAGCAGACAGATTGCTTCGTCGCTCACTCCTCGCAATGACGATCCAAGTATAATATAATTTTAAAACCTTTCAGGTTCATTAGAACTTGAAAGGTTTTTTTATCTTTAAACTTTTTTAAAAACTTAATAAACAGATACCGATGAAATATACCGACATTCCAAACACCAAAATAAAAGTTAGTAAAATATGTTTAGGTTCCATGACTTGGGGTAATCAAAATACTGAAGCCGAAGGACATGCTCAATTAGATTACGCCATGGAGCAAGGTGTTAATTTTATTGATACAGCAGAATTATATCCGGTACCGGCAACGGCTGAATTGAGTGGCAGGACCAGTAAAATTATTGGAAATTGGTTGCAAAAGCGAAACAATAGAGACCAAGTTATTATTGCTTCTAAAATAGCTGGTCCAGGTGATTATACAGCTCATATAAGAACCAATGGTTTTAGTAAAAAAGGTATTAACGATGCCATTTCCAAAGAATTAAAAAGACTTCAAACAGATTATATTGATTTGTATCAACTGCACTGGCCGGAGCGACAAACCAACACATTTGGAGTTAGGGATTATAAACACAATCCTAACGATGCTTGGAAAGATAATTTCAATGAAGTTCTTCATTCACTTGATGAACTGATAAAAGAAGGTAAAATTCGTCATATAGGGATGTCTAATGAAAAAGCTTGGGGCGCTATGCGTTATATAGAAGAATCAAAAACACATAATTTACCAAGAATGAGCACCATACAAAATGCATATTCATTGATAAACAGAGTTTTTGAAGGTGATATGGCAGAAGTGGCTTTACGAGAAAACATCGGTTTATTGGCGTATTCACCAATGGCATTTGGAGTACTTTCAGGAAAATATGTTAAAGGAACAGCAGGGGATGATGCCCGATTAAAATTATTTCCAAGATTTGCAAGATACAGCAGTGAACAATCTACCGAAGCTACAAAACGTTACTTAAAAATTGCTGAAGATAATAATATGACACTAGCACAAATGAGTTTAGCCTTTGTAACACAACAACCTTTTGTAGCCAGCACCATTATTGGCGCTTCAAAAATAGAACAACTAAAAGAAAATATTGATAGCATCAATATCACATTAAGTGATGAAGTGTTGTCTCAAATTAATGCAGTTCATGAAGTGATTCCAAATCCGGCGCCTTAAGTGATTAATAATAAAAACAAAAAGGCCACTAAACATGGCTTATCGGTAGCCGGGGTCAAAATTTGAGACCTCCAAATTAGATACTATTTTTACGATAGAAATATAAAATAATGAGCAAAGAAATTACTATTCCAGACGAAGTAATTACCAATAAAATATATTTGATTAGAAGCCTTAAGGTCATGATAGATAAAGATTTAGCAGAACTTTATCAAGTAGAGACAAAGCAACTTAAAAGACAAGTACGTAGAAATATTGAACGTTTTCCTGAAGATTTTATGTTTGAGTTGACAAAACAAGAGTTCGATAACTTGAGGAGTCAATTTGGCACCTCAAAATGGGGAGGGAATAGATATGCTCCATTAGTTTTTACAGAACAAGGAGTCGCCATGTTATCAAGTGTATTAAATAGTCCAACAGCAATAAAGGTCAACATCCAAATTATAAGAGTGTTTACCAAGATAAGAGAAATGCTAACCGATAATTTGAGTATAAAGCTTGATATTGAAGAAATCAAAAAGAAGTTGTCCAATCACAGCAAGAACATTGAATTGGTTTTTAATTACTTGGATGAACTTATTGAAAAGAAGGACAACGAAAAACCAAGAACCCAAATAGTTTACAGAAAGAACAAGGAATAGAGTTTGTAACACAGTATCGTTTGTTGTGCAAATAACTTGTCAATATCTACTAAGTTTTAGAAATTAATAGTACTGGGTTTTTGGGTTGAGTTTGCTTGCTGTTATCGCCACTAAGCAGAGCTTATCTGGAACATAATTTTTATTAAAAGGTGGAACTGCTCACTCGGTACGCCACTAAACAGAGCTTAGCGGTAGCTAAGCATTTAAAATGTAAATTCAAAATTATATTTATAAGTTACTTCAGGGACTTTTATTTCGTTGGATAAATCATTATTGCCATTAAAATTCGTCGTACATTCCATATAAAAAGAATAAGTATTCCCTTGATTTAAAAAATTTAAAAAATCATCACGCTCTTTTCTTTTAAGAACAAATTTACCACCTTCAATCGTTGTATTAAATTGTTGCCTTTCTCCATTTGAATTAGTGACTTTAATAAGCCCTGAATTAGTTAGGTAAAAAAACTGGTCATCGTCATAAGGTCTTACTTCTATTGAAGTTGAATTATTTGTTCCTGTTAAAATGAAATTACAATTACCATTATTCACAGAAGAGTCAGTATAAGTACCTGTTACTATAAATTCTTTAACATAAATTGCATTACCATTTAAAATCATTAATGGAGTGTCGTCTTTTTGCGTTTTAATGTAATTATCCAGAACAGGGTCAAACAAACTGCGTGTAGTCTCTTTTTTTTTACAACTTCCTATTATAAAACAAAAACCAATTATTGCGATTATATACTTCTTCATTGTTTAATAAAAATAAAACCAAAAGTACAGAATAAATAATTGTTTTTTTAATGTGAATTCTATTAAATAAATTAGAATTATTTTTACACGATTTTATATTAGCAAAATAATATTTATATGAAAACCATAATAGTTATAATTATAATTTTTTTTATTGTTTTGATTTCTTATGTAGGTTGTGAAGAATCAGTAAATGCGGTGGGAGAAGGTTTAGGTAAGTTTATAGGAGGCGCAATAATGGGAATAATAGCGTATTTTATTTTAAAAATTTTATTTGCAAAGGATGTTTAATAAATTAAGATTGCTACTTACCGCTACCGCTAAGCTCTGCTTAGTGGCGGCAACAGTAAGTCTTAAAATAAATTAGTTCTACAATTTGTGATATTAGTACTACACTCGCAATAGCGATTGCAGCGGCATCCTTTTTTGTGCTTAACCATAAGTTTGTTTTAAAACTTAAATTAGAAAATATAGAAATTGCTTAATGAGATACTGAAACAAGTTCAGCACAAGAAAGATACAGCGGAAAGCCTGCCTGCCGGCAGGCAGGTGCGGTGCTTTAGCCATTGCCCAACTTCTCGATGCAATTTCAATATAACATACAGATTGCTTCGTTATCCGATAGTTATCGGAACTTCTCGCAAAGACGTTCTAAAACAAAAAAGCCTCACTAAACAAATAGTAAGGCTTTTTAAATTATTTAATTTGTTTACCATTTTTATCAAAAAAATGATATTCTAAATACGTGTAAGCATCTCTTGG